>Ga0208013_1000219_pt1 | contig 37181 bp, 44 predicted proteins | sample 16_taG_FD_184091 | JGI IMG/M metagenome (GOLD analysis project Ga0208013, IMG submission 184091) | Marine viral communities from the Subarctic Pacific Ocean - 16_ETSP_OMZ_AT15313 metaG (SPAdes) (version 2) | ecosystem: Environmental > Aquatic > Marine > Oceanic | place: Pacific Ocean | collected...
CAGCATCAACATCGGGTGATGCTCCGGATGATGACACGCCGATGACTAACGGCATTTTATTCGAATTAGAAAGTCGAGGTCTGAGCCATTCTATCAGCCACTTTTGATAATCAAAATCGCCATGCCAGATAGAAACTGTATCAGTATCTGGAGCACATATTAATTTCTTGCCTCCAGTGAGCCTTGTAAGATCTGTAGCTATGTGTCGGCAAATCGACAAATTTCCGCCATGACATGCCAAGTATACTTCGCTGTGTCTTTCGAATAATTTTTCAATATCTTTCCACTCATCCGAGAGAATTGTTTTTTCATATAGATGTTCTACATTCATTGTTTGCTCTCTTTTCTCTTGTCGCTAATCTCTCCTAGACAACCCACAAGACCAAGCCCAATATCAATATACTCTGATGCTAACATTTTTTTAGGAATATCTTCGCCATATTTATACGGAGTAGTTTGATAATGTGAAGTAATCAGACTTTTATTTTTGCTTTGATTATATTTTATTTCCACATCTTTATTCATTATTTCAGATATAATTGTTAATATTCCTGATGTTCGAAACGATCGTTCGCCTGTAAGGATCATACAACGATTTTTATATTTAGAGCCTAAAGACTTTATAGTTAAGTCTGCTGCATCAGACGCATGAATATAATCGCGGCGTTCGCACCCTGTCCCTTGATATGTTATTTTACCATCAAGGGCTTGATCTAAAAATCTATAAACACTGTTGTTTTTATCTGCGCCTGGACCGTAAATTGTTCCATATCTTAATATTGTATAGTTAAGATTATAATACTTCTTATAGTCTTTTGTAAGAGACTCACAGACATTTTTTGTAGAGCGATAAACTCCTCCTAAACCAGACTCAGAATAAACACTACTAGCCAAGACAAATCTATTTACTTTAGCTTTTGCACACTCATCTAAAATAATTGTGTTACCCAAAATATTTGTTTCTACTGCTTTAACTGGATCATCAATACATGCTTCAATATCTGCAATTGCTGCATAATTAAAAACTATATGCGCGTCTTTTACGATACTTCTAACATCTTCCCTGTTAAGAACATTTCCTACTATTGAATACTTCTTTTTTAGATCTGGTGAAGGAGCTTGATCAAATGAGTAGACAACATATTTGTTTTCCCTTATCAGTCTTCGTACTGTATATCTTCCAAGAAAGCCGGCGCCGCCAAATACAACTACTTTTTTCATTATATAACCCTGTTAATCATATCTCTTGATTCAAGATAGTTGTTAACTGATTTTGCTGCGCCTACTTCCATTTCAAGCCTACTAATTTTTGAGCAACTCCCGAGATGAGGTGACATCAGAATATTATTAAGAGACAATAGATTTCCATCATAGGGTTCTTTTTCAAAAACGTCAATTGATGCAGATGCGTCACTATTTTTTGTTAGCCAATCGTACAAAGCAGCTTCATCAACTATGCCGGCGCGAGACGTGTTAATTATGCATGCATTTTTCTTGAGCAATGATAGCTCTTTTGTTCCGATGTAACCTATGTTAGCTTCATTTAGTGGGATGTGCAAAGAGACGATATCGCACTCCGCTAAAATTCTATTTTTAGATGACCACTCGTATGAGGGAAATATTGCTCTAGATGAATCAGTGTCTGTGTACAATATTCTTTTTGGCTGTAGCGACTCCAGCTTTCTTAAGACTGATGTTCCTATTCTTCCAACCCCTATAATACCAATAGTACAGCTTGACAATTCTCTTCCGATAATTCGGGACCACCTGCCAGCCTTCATTTCAGAATCAACAATCCATGTTTTTCTTAGTAATGATATTATTTGCCCTATTGTTAACTCTGCGACTGCATTAGTAGGAGCATCTGGTGTATACGTTACACATATTCCTCTCTTTTTACATTCATCTAAATCAACAGAATCTAGACCAATTCCTACTCTGGATATCATCCTAAGATTTGGGCATGCGTCTAAAATGCTGACGTCATATTTTTCAGTTCCGGCAACAATAATTTCAGGCCGTTTATTCTGAAGTACTTGCAAAAGCTCTTCTCGCGAGTATTTTCTTCCCGTTTCATTGTACGAGACTTTCATATTATTGTCTAGACACAGACGTTCCAACAATTCTCGGGGATCGCTATTTTTTGACCCATACGGAAATGTCGTAACAACAATGTTTGACAATTTTTTGTCATCAATATTTTCAAAATCAAGCATTTTGCATTTCTTTATATGATTCAATTAAGGCAGTTGTATCCATACCCACTGCAATTATACCATAGTCATCATATTTTTTAATCTCTTTTTTAACATCTTTCGGAATGTGAACTGCCATTTTTTTGATTGATACCATATTTTTTACCTTTTCTACCGCTTCTAGATACAAAGAGTTATTAAATTGTCCAGGTATACCAAGACTAGTAGACAAGTCATAAGGACCAATCATGTAAAAGTCAAAACCCTTAATGTCGCCAATGTTTTCAACACCCCTTCTAGTTTCAATTTGAGCAACTATTATGGGCGGTTTTGCTATTAAAGCTTTATTATTTCCCCACTTGTTTTGTCTAACTAGTCCTAAGCCACGTCTACTAGAGGTTGCGTAACCTTCTTTACCATAAGCTACTGGGTATTTGCAATATTCATGAATTTGTTCGGCTTGTTTTCTAGTTTCTACTGTTGAAAAAATTAACCCAGTTGCCCCAGCATCTAAACAATATTTAACCATGTGTAGATCTAGATTTCCTAGTCGAACAAAGCACTGTTTATTGTTGGCTGTGACTATTTGTATACAGCTATATAACGTTTCATTATTAAAGCAACCGTGTTCAGTGTCGATTACAACACCATCTAATTTATTTTGACAAAGTATATCAGATACAACAGTTGATGGTATTTGCTGCCATGCCAATCTCCTTACCACTATAAAAATCTCCTATATTTTTTTGTTTTGGTGCTGCTTTGTATTACGTTCACAAATTCCCAATCATCTTCAGTATCGATATCTAAGCTCTCCAAAAAACTTGTAGGATAAAAATATGGATTTTTACCAATTCTATTTCCACTATTTAACACAATGTCGGAATAGAACATATAAAATAAAGAGTTCTCTTCATAATATACTGGTAGATCTTGTGTCTGTTGCAGAATCATTGGATTGTGATTGACGGGGCACACACCGTATTCCTCTTTCCTCCAAAATCTTTTTTGAGTTGATATGCAAGAGGTGATAGAATCATATCCTTCATCAAACTTTTTCGCCGCTGCAGTTAGCGTTGCGACACCTAAAAACGGAGAAGTGACGTGAATCTGGCATATTATATCGTTTTCTACACTTTGTTGTTCATGAACAATGAAGTGTTTAATTAACTTACACACAGAAGTATTATGATCGACAAGCGCTGAGCTTCTTTTATAAGCAGTAACATGTGATAGGTTTTTATCTTTTTTTACTTCCTTGATGATTTCTTCACTGTCTGTGTCAACATATACTTCAAAATCTTTTAGTTTATAAAGCGTATGTTTATATAACGGCAAATTTGCAAATAATCTAAAGTTCTTTTTTGGCACCCGTTGTGATTGCTCTTTTATTGGAATAAAAATTTTCATTTTATAGCATCACTAAAAAGCTTCTTGTCGAGCTTTTCTAAATTTAAAATCACATCTAATACACTGTCTAATTTAACAGAAGGGTTGTCTCTCAAAGTATCTTTAGCATATTGCCATATGTTTTTTTGTACATGTCTCTTTGAGTTAAATGCCATCGTAGCAAATTCATCTTCTGTTACGTTTTTTTCTTTTTCAACACCAGACTTACAGCCGGGTATAAAACCATCCAAATAAAAACTAAATCCATATATTGACAACATGCTTGGATTAAAATTTAATAAGTCATATATTGCAAGAAATCCAGTATTTGGTCTACATTGAACCTTTTTTGCCAATTCTGTATGCATCTGATGATCAACAATTCTAAGTGGTAATACTTTAATTATATGTTTAACAGTTTTCATATTAACCATCTCATGAAACGTTGTTCTTTGGGAGATCCCTTTATAATCAGATTGTGGAGGGGCGCACACGAACTTAACACCATAATCATTTTTTAACTCAAGAACGTCTAACTTCCCAGCATTTTGTGCTGTTTCTATCAAACAAGAATATAAAACATCGGTTTTTACCCCCACATCAGCTGAATATTGTTTAGTGGTTTCAATGCTTCTATTGATTCTAACAACCACGTCATGTTGATCAATTTCTTCACCCAAACAAGAGCCAACCATATATTTTGCTGGACCGACCAAAGCAACTGTTTTTCCGTGTATAATGCTTTTAAAAAGAGAATTATCAATCATTTTCTTTTTTTAAATATCCCAACCTTATTTTCAACAATGTTATAAAGATTCTCTTTGCCAAAAAAATGACTAGCATATTTCTCTTCAATAAGCCGACCCATATCATCAACTACGCAAATACCATTATTCTTTAAAAGATAGTGTGCCGTATAAATGCTTTGCATCCTACCTGGACCTTTATATGGTCTAGGGGGGTTGTGTCCAAGAGGTCCGTCGACAAGAATCATATCCCACTCTATACTAGTAACTTCGTCTGGAAGCTTCATTTTAAGCTTCTCGATATCAAACCCAATATCAGCATGCTCTTGTGCTTTAGTATCGTACTTCACTGGATGTATTTTAATATTGACGTCTGGATCTTTAAATTTTTCAATCCATTCTAAATCATCCTCCAGAAACACAGTCTTGCCGCCAGCATTTATCTGCTCCCAAATATAAGAGTCCTCTCCTAATCCGAAAACTAAAAAATTACATGGAGACAATAAGTCCAAAACGTAACCAACATTCATATATTGAGTCTGAGACATTAATCCCTTACCAGAAGCTTTCATATCTTTTATAAGCGTTTTAAAATTCATCCTAATATTCCATAAAGTTCTCTTTGCAAATTTTTAACGCTTCATCAAGCGATTCAATTTCATATGTACCTTTGTTTATTCGTGGATCAGCATGCATGTGGTATATTCTTGGCGCAAGATGTTCTTCTCCAAACTCATGATGAAAAATATGTTGTTTTTCTCTATTCGCCTTACTTCTAATATTATATTCTACAGGGAAAACATAGAACTGTAACCCCTCTTGAATGGCTTTCCAAAGAGAAATTCTGAATGAAGCCTGATCCCAAGGACAATAATGCCGATAATGGTAAAAACACTCTCTCCAATCCTTAAAAAGCTTTAAGACTTTTTCGTTTTTCTTGAATACGAGCACGCCAGTATTAATTTCAGAAAACGCATAAGGAATATTTCTATACTCAGGCATGACAGTTGAATATTTCTTTCTTTTTCTCGCCAAATCATGAGTGCCGGCAAAATCAACGTTGTCTAGCAACTCAAACAGATCCTCTATGTTGCGATCAACTATAGTGTCTGTATCTAAAAACAACGTCTGCTCATAGGGAGTTAAAGCTATATAATCTATTTTAGGACGCAAATGAGCGACTTTAATTATCTTAACCTCATCAATATACTCAGACTCAATCTGTTTATCTATAAACGCAGTTATGTGTAAGTCTGGATTATGTTTTTTAACAGACTCTGCAGAGAACAACATCTCTTTAATAAAATGCTTACCAAAAGCAATATACAATACACCTTTATTCATAACTTATCCCCAATATGTCATTATACAATTTAGAAGCCCATGCATATGGACTATATAATTTATCAAATTCTCTCTTTGCGCGATCTGCCATTTTTTGCCTTAATCTAAAGTCTTGTAACTTTAATATACCTTTTTTCCAGCCTTCGTAGTTGTTTGCAATAATCCCGCATTCAGGATCACCCATAATATGAAAATTACTAGGAGTAAAATCAGCAATCACAGGGATCCCCAATTGATGGAAAACAAAAGCCCTACCTGCATTAGATTTGTTTTTCATTCTCACTATAAAATCCGTGTTATATAAACCAAGATCTGTAGAGGTTTTATGCTTGCTTAAGTCCAATGGTATATGAGTCACATTGGGAACAATACCAATATCGCAACTTAACAAATCTTGTTTTATGGTTTTAATGTTCCACGGTTTCATAATAATGTTTTCAATATTTGGTTTTCCAACCTTCCATTTAAATGATGTGTTGGACGTCACAACAAACAATTCTATATCACACGCTTTGTTAACCTCTTCTATAGCTCTTTTAAGATTAGGCGCAAACTTGCTTAAATGCGGATAATGTCCATGAAAACCTATCCTTAACCTAGATTTCTTAGAATGAGTTTTATAGTCATCGCCTTGATACATTTTTTCAATCAAAGGAAAAAGGAACACATTCTTATAATGAGATAAACTATCCATCTCTTCTATGGAGCCAACAATTACAAAGTCTATTGGTAGGTTTCTAGCGTCGGCTGCCAAATTTATAACACCCACTTTCTTATTTGGATATGCTTTCTTAATGCCAATGGCAGTTGCAACATCGTTTTTGCCGCAGATAACAACATCATAATCTAATACATCTGTCTTATTGGTTGCTATCTCAGATTGATATCCACAATCACGAAAATAATCATTTAAATCATTAACCCAAATTCTATAAGAACCAACGCTAATATCACGGTTGTTGGAAACAAACAAAACTTTCATAATCATAACTTTCCATAAATCACGACTTGATGATTCGGATTTCCACTAGCAGCATTTGGAACTATTAATTCATTAAGATTTAGAATAGCCTTTTCTTCTAAAGTAGAATGTTTTTCCCATTCAACCCATGATAATATTTCTGCATTATTCATTAATTGTCTCTTTTATAAAGTTCCTGTACTTCTCTGCAACTGTTTTCATATTATAATCTACTTCAATATTATTTTTCACCTTTTTATAAAAATCCATCTTAGGTGGTTTATATAACTCAACCGGCTCAAAATCCCACTCATCTTCTTCAATTACAACCGCATCTAATCCAGCTATTTCTTTTGTTCCACCAGCAGAAGAACATATAATTTGGCACCCGCTAGCGCGTGCATCAACAACCACGTTAGGACAATGATCGAGCCAAGCCAAATGGATAAAATAATCTGCGCGTTTATAGAGAGCGGTAAGATACCTTATGTTTAGTTCGCCAACATAAAAAAGATTAGGAGTTCTCGCAATTTTTGCTTGTTCAAGATATTCAAGGTTTCCTCCAGCAACAACCAAACAATCATTTTTCGAAGAATGCTTTAAAAAATATTTGATATTTTCATTCAACCTTTTGTGAGGACGCCAAGACGAAGCACAACACCAAACATGTTCGTAATTATCCAGCATCCCTCGCAAGGGCTTGATTGATTCAATATGCTCTACATCAGCACCATTGTGTATGACAGTAGAATTCTTGTGTTCTCCAAAATATTTAGTTATAAGCTGTTTGTTGAACTCAGACTGAAATATAACCCCATCTGCATTATCATAAGTTCTCTTTATATTTCTATTCTGCTTTTTATAGTCTTGTGCCTTATTAAAGTAGATTCCATCTAACCTCTGGAATAGCGGCACATCATCAAACTGTCTTCTTTGAGATTCTATAAAACACAACCTAGCATCTGGCTTTTTAGAGCCATCGGTGTCCGCATCTATATATTTAATCAATTTAGAAGCGAAGTGGTTTGGTCCAGAGGTGCTCTGTGTGTTGACATTTTCAAAATGAATATTCATATTCATCCTTTGTAGATTTTTAATGCCCAAAAGGCAGGATTTTCTATCTCTTTTTGCAGATCTGTTAATAACGCAGCGTGCAGCAATTCTCTATATTGTTCAGGATTAGAATTTCTTTTATCCCCCAAATTATCTAAATATATTGGCTTTGTAATGTAGTCAAAGTGCAATTTATTAGAAGCCTCTCCGCATATTTTATATAATTCTACATCACAATCACTAAACAAGTCAACTATTTTATTTATTGCAAAATCTCCATATTGTCTATATCCGTGCAAAAGGTATAAATCAAGAGAAGCTGGACCTGGGAAAAGGTGCACTTGTATACAAGGCTCGTCCTTTTGATACATAAACTTCTTTAACTGCTTAAATGTACCTAAATCGTTTTTTATATGTTCAATCGCAGACTGAGACATGAGAAAGTTTATATTTGTTGGGATATCAAATATTGCATCACTATCTAGATTTGCCTGTTCGAAGCTTACATTAATATCCTTTTCCTTACCCCAGCTAATGTTGTCATGCCACTTAGGAGATTGATATATATCCAAGCCCTTATATGAAGTTATAATGCCATTAGACCAATTCTGCAGTTTCTTGCAATACCCACCGGTACCGCAACCAATATCCAATATATTGACTTCTCCTAAATTTTTCTTTATATCACCCCAAGGCAAGTTCATCCAAAACATGTCACCCATAGCTCTGCTAGGTGATGGGGTACCCTTTATTTTGTTCCAAAAATTATTAAATTTTTCTTTTTCTAAAGTAAAGTCTGTGCTCAACAATTTATCTGTTAGCAATTTGTTGCTTATATGATTCCACAACAAATACAAAGTTTTTTCTGTTGAAGATAGTGAAGGACTATCTCCATTTATAGAGTGAATGGATGTCGACATGTCATCCTGTAGTCCGACACTATAATTTTCAATTAAAAAATTAAAATTGTTATATTCTTTCATATGATTGCTTACCTCTAATTTCTTGTGCTAACTCAAACTGTTTTTTAGCTTTAATCTTGTCAACATTAAGAGGGTTTTCTTTGTTATATACATGAAGCACCTCTGGAATAAATTTGGCGCGTTCTTGAGCCATTTCCAACAGTGGGAGCATTATGGCTTGATCATATGTCATCTCATAATAGTTTCCAGATGCATCTTTAAGATCTTCATGTTTGATTTGCCTCCACAGCTTGTGCTTAAACGTTCTTAGGTGAGAGGCTCTCCACTGATCTTTTCTATAAGCATTGTCTCTAATCACCCTTTCTGGGTATTGTGAGGGTTCTGGACCTCTTAAGCCTTCTGGACTAAGTACATAACTCCCATATGTCATCAATGTGTCACCCACATACACATTACAAAGTTTAGTTAACGTTCTAGTAGACGCCAACCAATCATCACCATCCAACAAGATTATCACATCATCATCGTCGCAATTAGTCTGTTCGATCCCTAGCACGATATTGGCAAGAGCATACTTCTTTTCACTATTCTCTATCAAAGAAAATCGCGCATCTCCTTCTATACTACGTTTAACTACTTCAACAGATTTATCTGTTGAAATGTCATCAATTAAGACACAATCAAATTTCTCATATTTTTGTCTTTTAAGACTTCCTATGGTTTTAGATATCCACTCTTCACAGTTGTAAAATGGGATTATAAATTTAAATTTTGGAGGGTTGGGGTTTTCAACAGCTTCACAAACTGGTATATTTGTAGATTGCTGCGCCGTTTTTTCTATTTCATTCCAAAATCTTTTAGTACTCTTCCTTAGATATTTTATGGCGCTATGTTTGTTGGTGAACCAATCTTCATCTTTATGTTGTACATGCTCATTCAATATCATCTCACAGTCCAACAATTTAGCTTCAATCGTCATTCTTGGACATGTATCATCAGCGCGGGGAAAGAAGATGATACCTTTTGATTTTGCCAATTTTTCTAGAAGATCAAAATGTTCAAGTCCCCAAACCAATTCATAATTTAAATTATTCTCTACAGCATACTCTACAGCGTCTTCAACGCCCTTAACCCATGATTTAGAATTCAATATCAACCACGTATCTTCTTTGTTAGAAGTGTCCAAAGACTCTATATAATCCAAAGTTTTATCTGCAAAAACAGAACTTAAAACTCTATTATTATCATTTCTTAAAAAAGGATACTCTGATTGGTAGATCTCTAATTGTTTGTGAGACATCCACCATGTAATATCTGCATTATACAAAAACATAGAAATTAATTTTGCCATGGAGTGCGTAGAACAATCACATTCACCTTCTTCTGACTTGTGTTTCCCTGGAGATCTAAACCGGCAATATTTATAATCATATTCTAATACGCTATAGTTTAAATTCTTAGTTGCGTACATTAGACACTCAGCTGAAACTAGAGAAAAATTACCAAACACCCAAAATGCGTGTTTATATTCTTTCATAATAGATAACAACTTTGGATTAAATGAATTGAGCCTGGTGAACCCACAAGGAAAGAGAGAGCTTTTAATTATAGCTCGCGTTGTTAGCTCGGCACCGCCTTTATTATACTGTTCTCCGAAAAGATCAGATACAAATATTATCACTTTTACTCACTCTTTTGTAATAATTCATCAAACATTGTATTTATCTCATCTTCAACAGATTCTTGAGAATCAAATATGTTTACAGAATCGATTGATTCTACAAATTTGCTATATTGTTTCTTTTCAGAGAAATTCTCTAATACCCACGATTGCAAGTCCTTGGCTTGTTTTTTAAATCTGCCAAAATCTTTATATACTTCGCGCAGTCTCATCTTATAGCTCCCTTGCTGCGGGTAGCACCACATTGAATCTTCCTCTAACACGCTTTTCCACACAGCCTCTTTCTGAATAGGCTTCAAATCGTATTCAACACGAACAAAGTGTGGCTTATTCTTAATTCTTCCTTTTTTGTCTTTTACAGGCATAGTAAGAAAATCTGTGTATCCACTCCATTCTGGAGCTATAACTGGTAATCCTGAATATGCAGCCTCAAAGTGCGGCAAGCCAAAACCCTCACCGTGACTTAAAGAAATAAAAGCCTTTATTTTAGGGTGCTTGTAAAGAGAATGCATTTCTTGTTCTTTCAAATCGCCATGTAATAAATAAATTTTACATTTTCTATCTTTATATTTTTCTAAAATTGTTTGCAAAGAATTGGTTACTGACTTTCTGTCTAATACAGATCCTCCCTTCTTAAACGTCTTAACAACCAAACCAACTTCTGGATTGTCAAAAAACTCCTCAACAAACCACTTAACAGTGTTCGGCATATTTTTTCTTGGTCCCCACTGTGCCACGGTTAAAAAGTTAAAAGGAGTGTCAAGTTTAAAATCTAAATCAATCTTTTTATATTTTTTAACTGGGTAATGCACAACATCGATTGGAACAGAGTTTTGTAGAAGCAGCTTTTCTCCTGTTTCGTTATTTACTGCTTCATATGCTGTATTGTCAAATACATTTTTAGAATGGTTTGAAACCACAACCATTCTATCAACTTCATGAGTCTTCTGGATCCAATCAGGGGATACTCTGGTTGTCTCTATACCCGCAGTAACTCCAATATTAACAGGAGCCATTTTTTGCCATTCATTTGGAATTGTCACTTGTATGCTAGCATCATAAGTACCATTTTTATGTTGATAGAGTGCTGTCTTCTTTATTAAAGCGTCTAACCATTGTCTTTCCTCATTATCTTCCCAAATCCAATTGGACTTTCCCCAAGTTACAGGCATTACATAAATATCATATCTATCTTCTACCGTTCTCAAAGAGCGTAAAACAAATCTAGCATGCTCCCCATATCCAGTTCTAGTTAATACCGGTCCTCTAACTATTATTTTTTTCATTTAAGCTCCTCTAAATGCCAGTTAGCATAGCCCCGGCGAGTCTCCCACGAACCCAATTCAGTATGAAGGTTTGTAAGTAGTTCATCCCATGTTTTTACATATTTTGCAAAATTATAGTTTTCAACTACGTGTTGTCTTCCTTTTGCGCCAAGCTGCTCTCTTTCTTCGGACTTCATTTCATATATTTTTATCAGCGCATTAATGAAATCATCTTCATTAATTCTATCTTCTCTAATCCATGGAATTTCTTGTGAACCAATGATCGACTTTGAGGATGGTTCAATCCCAATACCAAACCAATTTTCTCCATCTGTCACTTGCTCTTGCAAACCGCCTGTCATATTAACAACAATAGGCACCTCACATGATAGAGATTCCAGAGTAGATAAACCAAACCCTTCAGCATCTGATATATTGATCGTGCAGTCGACTGCGTTATAAAATCCAGCTAGCTGTTCTGGTGGCATTTTTTGAGTTGAAAACAGTACTTGTCCATCTTGTAGTTCCAAGTGTTCAACAATCTTAATAAGATCCTGTCCATGATGATCTTTGGGTTCTGTGTGCATTATTAACGTTGCTTTATCATGTCCAACCTTATCTAAAAATTTCTTAAACCAAAATAATAAACTACCACTTTGTTTACGTCTGGCGTTTCTATTGTTCCAAAAGCAAATAAATTTGTTTTGTATGTCGTCTTCTTCTAGATCTGGAAAGATGCTATACATCTCTTTTCTTGCATTAGACTTAGAATAGTTTGAATCATTTTTTAAATTTCGAAATATATCTGAATTTACAGCATGAGGCACGTATTGACTCATAACATTTGGAGCGACAGTTTTTACAATATCATCAGTAACTTTAGAGATTGCAGCAATAAAATCATTTGACTCATAATATGCCTTATTATATGTGGGGTAAGGATAGTTGTCCCATACATGATAATAAACCATCGGCATAAGAGGACGGATTTCATTTTCCATTTCCCACAACCACCCCCAAAAGCGAGGATCTGTCATAAACCAAAGAATATCAGGCTTCTCATTACGAATCATAGATCTGACTATCTCTTGATTCCCATATCCTTCAACAGGAAATATTACCCAATCATCTTTGTACTCTTCCGTTTTGATGGGCTTATTATGAGGGTGCTTAATAGCTCCACCTAAGCTAATTACCTTATATTTGCCGGTACGTAAAAGCCCCTCAATAACATACCTAGTTTGAGTGCCCACACCAGATGGAGACAACGGCATGTCGCTTATTGTCATTATTTTAATTTTTTTCAATGTACTTCTCCAATTTATGGACAATGTTTTGTTTTGTAAAATTCACAACCATAGCCTCTCGTACAAGAGAGCTTGTTCTTAATAAAGTTTTTACTTTTTATATTATACAAAGCTTTGTATAATAAATTAAGGGCATTTTTAATCTTTTTATTGCCACTAGTGACTCTAAAAATTTCAATATTGTTCTTTTTTGCCGTTCTCTTTAATAGGGCAAAATGAGTTTCAACAGTACTAGGATCTAAATTGTGTTTCTTGCAGAAAAAATGCTTATAAAAAGTTAACTGGTAGGTTGTCATCCTTTCGGCTTTTCTTCTAGAATCCCAACCCCACGAACATGTCTTCCAATCTATAACGTGATATTTACCATCAGGAGTTTGTACAACCAAGTCCACAAAACCTTTAAATTGATATTCAGATTCATTTTCTATGGGCTCATACAACTGCTCTTCTACGGAATAAACCTTATATGAACCAAAGTAGTCCTTAAGGGCTGGTAGTACATAATCAATTAATATACCGCCTTGATCCTTCATCTTCTTAATCAAGTCGATATTTAGAGCATTTTCATCTGGCAATTTCTTAAGATTATCTCTAAACTCAGTTAAAAAATATATTTTTGCTTTCTCTTGAAATTTGGCTTCTGTAACCAGCCTTTCACACGTACTGTGCATGGCGGTGCCAAAAGCAGTATATTCATTACCTTCAAAGCTTGTTACATTGTCTATATATGCTAATTTATGCTTCCAGGCACACTCATTCCATATTTTAAGCTCTGAAAACGAAACATGACTCATTATCCACCTTCTTGTGTATTAGTATTCTTTGGATCCAGTGTAACTGTTGTTTTTTCATTTGTCAATGTTTTTTTTGCGCTGGTGCGTGTGCGGGTTGCTACAGTTTTTCTAGTGGCTTTTCTAGTGGTTTTTCTAGTGGTTTTTCTAGGAGCATTTACAGTGCGAGTTGTATTTTCATTGTGTCCTTTGGTTGTCCACACCCACTGCCCTGTTTGACTATTCGGTTGGTGGCTATTAACCTTGGAAGTGCCTGATATTAATCGTTCAGCTTCAATACCTGCACCTAAAAGCACCCTTCTGACTGTTGATGCATCAATTTCTATTCGCTTGCTAGCGCTTTTAGCTCCATCATTATATTTAATATTAGCAGTAACCGTTACCGTGCCAGCTTTTTTATCCACTGTCCATTTTAAATAACTATCATATTTTCCTTGTTTATAGCTCATGTAAGATCTCCTATATTTTCTAATTTATTATATACCGTGGGACTTAGCTTTTTCACTAATTGTCTGTTATATAAGTAGTAATGTTCAAAGCAATTAGCAAAATACTCTCGCAAGCTAGTGGCGCCATATGGAGACACAAACAAACCAGAAGTAAAGCTTTGTAATATATTATACCCAATTTCACGATACAACAGCTCATCAAACTTTTCTGAATATTCAGTATTATAAAAGTCTGTCAAATTTACTTTATACCCTTCATAATCTAATATTTGATATAGTCTTTTTCTTTTCCCAAGAAATTCCAACTCTATAACGTTATCTCCATATAGATCTTCTCCATATATTTCTTCGGCTGAATGAGCGATTTCATGTACAATATCATTAACCATGTCATTCGCGTCATCTTGCGCGTTTGAAACATAAATTGCGCCATCTTTATAGGCAGCGTTGGTTTGATTTTGAACAAATATATCAAAATGTCCGACATATATCGCATCTATTAAATAAAAGAAGTGCTTCGGTACCGTTTCTTCAATTTTTTTCAGCACTACTTCTATATCAACAGTTTCCGGAAGATCGTCCTTAAGAAAAACTAATATGTTGTTAAATAAAAATTTTTCTTTCCTTTCTCTTAAAGCTTTAATAGCAGATTTTTTAATATAATCTATTCTCATTGTTTATTTGTAACGTTATTCCTCTTTCATCTAATTGCTTTTGCAAATTTTCCTGCCACTCTTTTTGCGCAATTTCCGCATCATTTAACCCCTGCTTGTAGCCTCTAATAAAATTTTCTTCAGCAACAGGCAATAAGAATTCTGGAAATTCCTTAGCCATAACTTGAATTACCATTTCAACATTCACTTCATCATCTTCAGGTTGCAATTTTTCTCCCACATAATTAACCAACCACTTCTTCATCTCATTATCTAAACCAATTGGCTGTAAAATATCTGGTTTAAAATCTTCCTCTTTCAACGTATCAGTCATAACATTCTCCTGTTTTATATACTAAATTAGTTTCATTTTTAATTTAAAGTATTTTTGCTGCTAACGTAGCTACTTTAGATCTTTCACCCTTAGTTAAGGTGATATGTCCTGCTAACTCATAATATTTAAATTTTTCAATTGCATAAGTTAGTCCATTAGAGGTTTCGTCAACATATGCATTATCGATTTGCTCGACGTCGCCTGTTAATATAATTTTAGTATTTTCCCCCACTCTCGTAATGATTGTTTTAAGTTCATGAGCAGACAAATTTTGTGCCTCATCAATGATTATATAAGAATCTGCAAGAGAACGCCCCCTTATATAAGTTAAAGCTTCAATTTCGATCGTACCGTTCTCTGTATACATTTTAAGTGTTTCTTTATCATTCCCCATTAGAAATCGTAAATTGTCTTGTATTGGCATCAACCATGGGCTCATTTTTTCTTCCATGGAACCAGGCAAATAACCAATATCTTTACCCATAGGCTGAATAGGTCTGGAAACTACCAATCTTTTATATCTAGCTGCTGTCGTCTCTTCAACAACTTGTTCTAATCCGGCAGCTATAGCCATTAATGTTTTGCCGCTCCCAGCTTTTCCAACCAACGTCACCACATGCACATTGGGATCCATCAACAAATCTAATGCAAATGTCTGCTCTTTATTTCTTGCTCTAATTCCCCATATTTTTTTCTTAGAATTGATTCCATTCACTCTTTGTAATGGAGATGTATAATTTATAAATCTTGCCAGCGCAGTTTTTTTATCATTAGAGTTTGACACCAACATCATATATTGATTAGGAAATAATTTAATATCCTCCTTTTCTAAGAAAATATCTTCCCCACTATAAAATTGATCAATTGTTTGATCATCTACCAAGTGAGTTACGTATCCATCATATATATGAGTTGTGTCCTTTACAACTTGATTGGTTATATAATCCTCGGTTAAGAGTCCCAAAGCATCACACTTAACGCGCATGTTGATGTCGCGTGAAACTACAATTACCTTTCTATTTAAACTTAATCTTTTTTCCGCCATGGCGACACCAATGATTTCATTATCTGGTATTTTATAATCAATATCTTCAGGTAAATTTGCAAACTTAAAATTTTTAACTGTTATTAAACCTTTACCTTTATCTATTCTCACTCCTTTGAATAAACTTCCTTTTTCTCTGAGAGAGTCTAATTTACGAATAACATTTCTAGCATTAGATCCAACACTATCTTGTCTTTTTTTATGATTGTCTACTTCCTCTAAAACTTTAAATGGAATTACAATATCGTTATTTCCATATGAGGTTAAAGAGTTCGCGTCAGTTAGATATACGCTGGTGTCGAGAACATATATTTTTTTAGCCATGTATTTCCCTTTGCGCAGGAATATTATTATAAATAGATAGATATTTCGAAATTCACCAGTATTGGGGGATCTGTTTTAAAACCGAACAGCTGCTTTTAAGCTGTTCTATACTAGTTATTTTAGGAGGCGCATCGCATGAAATACAAAAAAACAATGTTTCTATTAATAATTTTCATTTTTTCTCACATCAGCAGCTGTAGTAATCCTCCTTTTTCTCACCATGTTAGTCGCCATGATGAATATATGCAAAGCAATCTCCCAAGAGAAGCTTTTATAAAAATAAAATCTAAAATCACAATTAAAAATTGTGTAGCTGGAATATGCTCTAGACGTACATTGTCATATGCAGGATCTGGTTTTATTGTTGGTGTTGGAGAAAGAGGATCCTTTGTCATGACTGCTGCACATGTATGCAGAGATCGTGATGAGGACGCTAACAGACTTTTAGAACATAAAATAGTCGATCTAGATGGTAACGAACATGTTGGAATAACACTGGCTTATGATATCCAAGCCGATATTTGCCTTATGTATGCAACTGGATTGACAAACAAAAGGGCATTAACAGTTTCCCCAAATGAACCAAAACCTGGAGATAGATTATATAATCTAGCAGCGCCTGCAGGTATATTTGATATCAATATGATGCCAATATTAGAAGGTTTTTACAATGGAGTTAGTAGCGGTGCAGCTGTATATAGCATTCCTGCTGCTGGTGGAAGTTCTGGATCTCCAGTATTAAACAGTCACATGCAAATAGTAGGATTGATCCACTCTGTACATGTAGCTTTTCCCATGATTACAATTGGACCAACTTATGAAGAAATAAAGCACTTCATTGAAACTAATGTAGAAAAATATTCAAATTTATAGCTACTTTTCCCAAATAATTGATCCCAATGTGTTTTTCACTGCAGTTAACCTATCATAAAATTGCATGCCTTGTATCTCGTCATACAACACATAACTTTGAAATTCATCTCTATCATAATTCGAAAAGATGTTATACAACATGTGAGATAATTGATCGTCAAAATGTATACGTTTAGTTGGAAATTTCATCATGTCCTCGCATGTAAAAGACAAATTCTGATTTTCATAAAAGGAAACATCAACATAATCTCCTTTATTATTCATACTAGGCACCTTATAGCACATTACAATACTGAACGTTTGAGGGTTACATACATAACGTACCTCATCTGCATATAATTTAGTATTCATTATATAGTGCTCACTTCTTTAGGAGATATAAATTGCAATTTACTAGTTTTATTTCTAGGATCAGTTAGTGTTAAATACTGATTTGTGTTCCAACTTAAATAATCAATATCTTCAATAAGCCATGTTCTATTTCGAAACAACACTCTGCTTCCTACGTAAGCTTTTCTACCTCTTTTATCAATTGTGAATCTTCTTGTTGTTTTCATTTTTCTTTCCTCGGCTCTTTTTTTTATTAGATTTTGGTTTTTCTTCTGGTTTAACCCAGAGTTTTAATCTGAATATTTCTCTATTTGAAGATGTGCCTCTCTTAATCTTTAAATGAATGGTTTCTGCATCATCATCATAAGTCATAGCTGCATCTCTTGCCTCCTCGTATGTATTAAACATACCAACGTTAACCCACTTTTTATTATTTGATTCATCAGATTTATTCATATGATCTCCTATATCAGTGGAAGTGTCGGGAGTCGAACCCGAGTCCGAAAAACCTCAAAAACAACGTCATTCACAAGATTAGTCAGTTATTTGAACTCTGACAAACTCAAACCCTGCATGCGCGTACCACCAGTTTTGTGACTTTCTTGAAAAACTGGAAAGCTGCCTAGCTTCCTTAATGGAGTGCTAGAAACTCCAAATTACGCAGCTAAGGCGTAATCAAGTTCAACATTATCGTTGGCTTTTATAAAAATTGAGTATTTTTACTGTGCTACCCACACAGCCTTGCACGTTTATTTTATCCATTCTCCGTCGAAACCTTTTCACCCCCATTATTGCTATTAGTATATACAATTGTATATAAGATGTTAAGCTATTTTTCGAAATAATCTTCAACTTTAAATTTTCTTAAGAGTTTTCGCAATTCTCTTGGCGCTATTCCTAAGAATCTTGCTGCTTCTCTTTTGGATTTTGTCGCGCTTAGGGCATACTTTAATAATGCATCTTGTACAATTTCTTTTGCACTATACCATATTGGCATGCCATATAATTTATTGCCAAATACTTTAGAAGCTAATTCAAGCTTGAGTGCAATTGCTTCCTCAAGTGTCAAAGAATTTAACATTACCTCAAATTCTTCGTTACTTTTCAGATCGTTGCGGAGTTTCTTTGCGATGCTATAATTTTTATTTTTCCCAGAGACTTTTCTTTTTTTCCAGACCACTTAAATTTTCTCTCTAGATATGATACAATAAATTCATAGTTTGATTAATTAATCAATCCAATCTATTATAATCTTTATTATATTTTATTCTTTATATTATTTAAATGAAATATTAGATATGATGGATTGCAACAGTACTAGCTAGACTCCTTCTTCTTCTTCTACCTCTTCTGCACCAACAGGTACATCTAGATCGTCAGCTAGTTCTTGTTCAAATTTTCTGAAATATAGCTTAAAGTTAGTAATAATATAATCGCGATATGCGTCTGCATCTTCTTCATCTTCTAGATCTTCATATGCGCTAATGATCTGTTTTTCAACTTTATTCCATGCCCTTTCTGCAAAGTTGCGTCCAGTTCTATTTGCTCCCGGCAGATCTTGAAACGTTTTTTCTTCTTTTTCTGCTTCTTCCTTTGCCTCTTCTTCATCTTGTGGGCGTGCGGGAATAAATTTCGCTTCTTCTGCCTCTTCCTCATCCACTTCAACACCAATTACTTCCATGATAGCTTCTTTTATTCTATCTTCAATTGAAGCTTCCTCGTCTGTTTCTTTTCCACCCGGCGCAAATCGATTTGCATCAACAGGGGCTAAAGCTGCATCTAAAGTGGCAAGGAAGTGAGCGGCAAAAGAATCTCGTTGTTCTTTTTTGGTTGTTAAAGTCTTGTATTCCTCTTCCACTTGCACTATAGTAGCTTTAAGCACTTTATCTAATTCTACAATACCGGTGTTTTTGTGTTGTACGCCGCTAGCAACACTCGTGCTAGCATCTTCAGAAATTAGCCTACGTATCATGTTTCTCAAAACAGTTTCTTCTAGATATTCTTTTTTAGCTTGTTTTAATTTTTTTTCATATATTGCTTTAATTCCATAACGTACAAATTTTCGTACTGTCATCTCCTCTTGCATTTCTGATATAAATTCTTTTCTATCAATCATATTGCGCGCCTCATTGTTTTAATTAAATAGTTATATACTTCATCAATAAACTGTTCTTCTAGCTTTGTTTTCTTTTTTTTCTTTTTCTTTCTTTTTATTTTTCTTCTACGTACCGGCTTAACCTCTGTGGTACCAAACCCGCCAGAAAAACCTGCAGCTGCCCCCCCGCCGCCGCTGGACATCTCTTCTAATGCTTCGCCTTTTTCTGCCACTGATGATTCGGCTTCTGCTTCCATAGCCGGTGCTTCTTCTTCTGCTGTGTCTTGAGCTTCTTCTTCTGCTGTGTCTTGAGCTTCTTCTTCTGCTGTGTCTTGAGTTTCTTCTGCTACTTTTCTAGCTTCTTCTTCTTGTTTAGCCTTAACAACGAAATCACTACTTAAGGCTTTAAACATTTCATCTCTGGCAGCTGCTTGATTAAAAAGATCTTTTGCTTGTTTTTGCAGCGCCTGAAGTGCGGCTATGCCTTTTGTTTCATTACCTGCTTGTTGTAGAAAATATTTAGCTTTATCTTGAGTCGTCATTTTTTCGAAATCCAAGCCCTCAGACAAAGTTCTATCAATTTCTTCTTCTATTAGCCTAAGAAATATTCCCACATGAAACTGGGAATCCTCCTTCAACTCAGCGTTTTTTAATTTATTAACAATCATATTATGTAATGTCTCATCATACCACCCCATTATATCTTTAAATCCCTTTGGATTGCCCTCAGTACCTTTTAGTGCAAGACGAATATTCGTACCAGACATCTCGCCAATACCTGGAATGTTAATTGAAATATGAGGAGCAATTGCTAAATAACCATTTTCTGAATATGTTTTAAGATCGTCTAAATGCCCTTCATAATATTGAAAATAAGTTGGTTTTCCTTTTTTTGTAGTGCCCACATTGAATCTAGGACTTTCTTGCATATCTTTTTTACCAACAAAAAAGACGACTGAGGTTGTTTCTGGATCAAAATCCTCTAATATCTCTTTTGCTATATATGGATTTTTAGTCATGACAATGTTATTTTCTGGGATCTCGTATCGAACCATAATGGCTTTCTTTTCTTCAAAATTGAATGGTGATTTAGGGACACCACCTTTATCGCTCGCGTCTACTACTGGAGAAGTGGAGATAAAGGTGTTTTCCTCTCCAAATTTTTCTTGTATTATTTTAAACACTTCGGCGTGATGTGCACCCATGGGTTGAAACCTTCCTGGGTATATAGCTATAACCCTATTAGTAACACCCTCTGGAACGCCCGTAAATGCCTCTTTAAGAGCGTTTAACGACATTGGAGGCATATGCCCCCTACCGTATCTAAAAAGCCCTAACAATTGATTTATAGGAGCAAAATTACCGGTAAATTTATACATTTGCCCTTTCCACTGAAAAACAAACCCTTCTACAACTGTATCGATATCGTCGTGAGTTTTAAGCTTGTCTAATTGTTTAGCTAATATTTCATGAGCCTCGTCTTTGTGAGGTCCATCATATTTATGAATAGAGTTGATAGCTTGTTCAACGTCTTTTTTAATTCTATCAAGCTCGGCGTCACTATCTAAGATATAAGCGCTTCTCAAACTTCTCAATAATTCGACAGCGAAATCATGTATTGCTAACTCAATTGGCCAAATTAATTTTTTTATTTCTGTATTAGAATTATCAACAAAGTCTTTTACAACCGGATACGACTCTTCAGTACCACGTTCTTTTAATATCTTCTTTAATTTTGTTAAGCTTAAATAGCCAGGGCTTTTAAGCACCCTATTGGCGACAAGCTTTGTTATTGATGGGGGCAATCTTAATTGCTGCCGAATTTGTCTCATTAGATTGACGTATAAATAATCACCAATTGTCATATCACCTTGAAATCCGGTATTGCGTATTTTTGATAAAACTGTTTTTAAATGTACATCGTCGTCTAATTGATTGAGTTTTAAAAATGCAGTTCTTTTAACAGAAAATGATTCTTCTGTTTTCATTTCTTCAAACCGATCAATAACCTGATCTAGCACTTGAGATTCTTGTACCGCTTCAACGATTTCTAAATCATTTGTTTCTTTATTATATCTTTTATGTCCCATGTGGTGAATGGAAACAATATTTTCATCATAATTAACAACATTTGGAGCAATTGGTCCCTGAATTTCAGTATTATAAAAGATATCACCCTCTAAACCGAAAATGGAATTACGCTCTTCATCTGAAAGGGAATCTACTGCTTGTTTATAAGCTTTGAATGCGGTAACATAAGCTTTTTTAGTTTTCTCACCACCTTTAAAAGTGCGATTAACCAAATCTTCTAAAGTCATGCCACCGCGACTCATATCACCTTTATTCCTGGCAGCGCGAACTCGCCCATCAACATAGCCTAGATATATGTTATAACCATCTGTTTTTTCTGTACCAATTAATTCGCCTTGTGATGCGGCAGTTAAAATTTCTGCCATTTCAGTATAAGTTAAATCACGGTTGTCATAAAGATGCGCTAAATGTCCTGCAACACCACCCATTTATAATCTCCTTAGTTAGAAATAATATTGTTTAATATTGAATCGATCATTGAGCGAAGCTGTTCTTCATTAAGTTCTTTGTCATCATCTAGCTCTAGTTTATCCTTTCTAGATTCTACAGAATGTGGGTTGAGGTTTAAATCAACATCCTCGTCCTCTTCAGCTTGATCAAGCTTTTCCAAATCCTGATTATCTAAATCCAGTGTCCTATAATTAGATTTAAAATCTGGTGCTTGTAACCCGCCTCCTTCATTTAATACTTTTTTGGTTGGTTTTGGAATATTGTATCCGAACTTTTCCATTAACATGGCATTAATTTCCTGATTTTTCCAATCTTTAAGTCCCATTGTAGTTTCTCCTTTAAGCTTGAGCGCTTTATAATTAGTTTCTTGTATACCAAATTTCTTTTTATATCCATCTTCCCACGATCTAAAACACATATTCCCCTGTTCATAGGCTTCTCGTTCCATTTCCTGCATGTGTTCATCTTCTTGCGCGTATCCTAAGTGTGTGGAAGTAGGATTTTTAAACTCACCCCTGCAGTTTTGTGCATGGTGTACTAGCTCGTGCGCAAGTGATCTTAAGATGTCTTTTGGGTGTCTAGAATCAACAAAAACAGTAATTGTCATTGTGTTTGGCTCATATTGCGCTGTTTTACCTAAAATATTTTGAGCATTTTCAGGATCTGAATCAAATACAAATGAGGGTGTTTTATCAAACCCAAGTTGCTTTTGAGCATAAGGATAAAAGTTTTTCATTTTATCTTCTATTGGGGAAGTGTTATAAGAAGACTTGTTTGTTATCTTGTATGTCATTTAATAGTACCACGTTCCCTTAAAACGTTTATTGTCTTTTCTAGAAGCACCTTCTCTTGCTTTAATACTTCATGAATAAGGTAATTGTTAAATGATTCTTTTATAGCTTGCTTCTTTTCTCCATCTTGCTTCTTTTCTCCATCTTGCTTCTTTTTCCGAGGCGGATCTTCTTCATCCACTGCGCCGGAATCAGTTAGATCTTTCATTTGATCCCTGTAAAGTTCCGGATTAGTTTTTCTTAGATGCTTCATAGTTCTTGCGAAGGCAGATCCAGATTTTTTGAATCCACCCCCAGCCTTCAAACGAGACTTGCCAAAGATTGATTTTACCAGTCCTTTTATTCTGCCGCCGATGGCGGATCCGATGGCAGACTCGGTAACTACATAGCCTTCCGCTTCTAAAATACTTCTAATTTCCTCAATACTCTCTTTCATTGCTTGGGCGGCTTGAGCCTTTCTTTTATCGACTCCTGTTGGTTGTGCTATGATCATGCTTCTAACTTCCTCTTCAGATTGCCCAGTGACTCTTGTTAAGTTTTTAACCAAGAATCTTCTTATAACTTTCTGAAGTTTGTTATGAAGCTTTGATCCTTCTGGGCTATTAAGCTCAATACCAGCTTTCTTAAGATTTGGTCCAATTGACTGTCTTAAGTTGACTTTTCCTTTTACATTTGTTATTTTTTCTGGTGCATATTCTTTCTCTTTTGGTTCTTTAACCCCTCTAGCTGCTCTAGAAGCTTTAACCGCCCTGTCGGAATCTGTAAGCTTACCAATTTTAAAGAATTTTATTTGCTCCTTAGCCCAAGCCTCGCAGTCTGGATCTGCAGCAAGTTTTGGAAGCGCTTTAGTGATTTTTTTATAAATCTTATATGCGCCCAAATATGCTTGATCGTCTTTAGTCGCACCAGCTCTACCTTCTGGTGAATCTAAATCTTGATTTTTTAACTCTTGTTTCAATTCATCACATGGAGAACCTTTCGAAAAAGAAGCTAATTTATCTTGTATCTTTTTAAAGCCTGCCCCACCTTTACCATAATAGGTGCTTACTTTTTTTCTGCCTCCACCTGAAAATGGTTCTCCTGCGGCTTCTCTAATGAGACTTTCTCTTCTTTTCCCTTTCTTTTTTCGTGCTGCTTTTCGTGTTGCTCGGCGCTTCGCTGCAGCAATCTTTTTTTGTTCTATTTCATCTGCAGATTCGCCAGCTGCAGGCTCTGCGCCAGCTGCAGATTCGCCAGCTGCAGGCTCCTCACCAGCTGCAGCCTTGGCTGCAGGCTGTTGACTGCCTGGACTCCATTTAACTTTATCTTCAACCTCTCCTGTCCCAACCTTATCCCAATATTCTGCAAATCCTTCTGGTTCAAATCCATTCTGTACGTATTTTAGAAATTTCTTTACTTCTTCGGCAGATTTAAGAGAGTCTAAAAACTGATCTAGTTGCTGCAGGATATTTCCAGCTTCTCCCGCGCCCACCTCAGCGCTAGAAACCTCACCTTGAGATTTTCTACCTTCAATAATCATTTTCTGATTATAGTGTGACAATCGTTCAAGAAGTATTTTAGCAATTAATTTTGCATTTTCTTGAATGTTCACTCCATTGTTCTTGAGTTGGCTAGCAACATCTTTTAACATTTGAGTAATAGCGCCTTTTGGAATATCAGGAAATAGCTTCATTAATTGACTTGAAAGACTTCTTTGTGGTGCTCCCGCCTCTTGTTCTTTTCCGCTAAATTTTTTAAATACTGGCACTGCAAACTTAGAACCTGCGCCGCCTCCACCTGTACCACCTCCACCTTCATCCGGTTTTACCTCATCTGGTATCTTCGCTGGATCGACTGGTTTGCCTGATTCCGTCTCAGCGCTCACTATTTGATTACTATTATTAATTACAACGTTAAGCACCATGCCGTTCGGAAGTGTGACAGTTTGTTGTCCGTCGCCACCCTTGCCGTCGTCATCTCCACCACCACCAGAATCAGGGGGATCCTTCGGCGGCTTTTTACGTAGTTCTTGGTCCTTATCTTCTCCTGCTTGCTGCTGTTTAAGAGCGCGCATTGTGTCACTTCCACCCAATTTTTTAGTATGATATCCTTTACCAGAAGGTTGTATTGTTTTATCAACACCGCCACGACTCCACATTTCTGTATCTTTTCTATGTTTGCCGGTGCGCCACTCTTCGCCCGATCTTTCAGACCAATCACCACGTCCAGTTGATTCCGCTGCCTCTCCACCAGGAGGATCTTTAACATCACCCTTGACTGGCGTGCCTGTGCCCGAAGGGGCTTTTTTTGCGGCTTTTTTTGCGGCTTTTTTTGCTTTTTTCTTTTCTCGCCAAGCCTTATATTTGTCAGCCATTCCTTCTTGCTGCAACTTTTGATTAAGGATCTTTTTAATTAATATTGCTTCATTTTTTGTGAACTTGCGTGACATACTATAGTCCCCTTTTAAAGATTTGTACAATAAATAGTCGTTTTATTTTAAAAGGAGAGTAATTGAAGTTAAATTTTATCTTTATGTTCTGAAAAATAAACGCTCTTTATTTCATTCCAACCAAATTTATGTTCTGGCTCGATAGCTTGAAGGATAAAGCGTTTAAAATCATCTTTATTTTGAAAGAACTTTTTGTGTGCCTTATCAAAAAGAACCCACCGCCGCACTTCTTCTAAAACGTCCATTTTATTTATGACAAGATGAGTAACGCCATTAATATTAATAGCTTTCTTAAGAAAATCTATATTCATCCAATTAACTTGTCTTTTACGTCCGGTTGTTGCGCCAAACTCTTCACCCACTCTTTGTATCTTATTAAATATTTCACCTGCAGGTTGAAATTGTTTTGCACCGACATAAGTTTCATATGCTTTTGCAACACCCCAAACATTGCGGATTGCTTGAGGTGGAACACCGTTCATTACAGCTGCACCTGAAATACAATTAGAAGAAGTGACATAAGGATAATCGCCCCAATCAACATCCAAACCAAACCCTTGCGCGCCTTCAAATAATATTTTTACTGTACTATCTTTTGTATGTAACTCTTTATATAGATCGATTAAATAAGGACGAAGCTCTGGGACATCTTCTGCTCTAACGCCCGTTCTATTATATTTGTCACGATATGCTGGACCATTTCCACGTTTAGTGGTGCCGATTGAAGTGTCTTTCTCATCTTCTTTTAGGTGTTCTCCTGTGATGACGTGGGCGTTTTTTGCGATGTAGATGAGTCCTTCTGTTCTAATATCTCCTCTTTCGAGTTCGTGTATTTCTCTAAAAAATTGTTCAGGATATACAACGCAACCAGAACCAATGATAGATTTAATACCGAAAAAAACACCAGCAGGGATATGATGAGTAATATATTGCCTTCCATGGTGATAAATAGTGTGCCCCGCATTACACCCACCATTATATCGTATGACATGAGTATAGTCCCCGTTTCTGCATAAGTGGTGTGTTACCTTGCCTTTGCCACAATCTCCGTATTGAAGATCGACAACAACATCTGCTAACATAAAAACCTCCAAGTTAATATGATCATATTACTATATTTTAGATTAAACGTTTACTACTTTTTTATTAAACTGTAAAAATATTTAGACCAATTTTCAAACAACAATTGTTCTTTTTTGCTTTCATACATTGTTGGGATATGGTGTTGTCTAGAAACTTCTGATCCGGTTATTTTGCCTATATACTTCTTTCTAAAAGCAGCTGCAGGATTTTTTTCTGCGCCTTTAACATTCTTGGAATAATCATTTGGCACAACATGTTCAGAACCATCTGGCATTATTACTTTAAGATCATCTTTAATATTAATTTTTTTAGCCACTAACTCTACCCAAGAATCCCATAATTTTTGAGATATATTTTTTGCATCAGTTTCTTTTGCAATCTGTCTTAAAAATTCTAAGTATTCTTCGGCCAATTCAATGCCCCTAGGTCCGAGTTTAATTATGTTGCTATCGAATTCCCCCGCTTGAATAACTTTTTTACCAGATGTAGTAACTTTAGGTGTTCGAAATCCTTTACCTCCAGGTGTCAATATGTTAAATTTTTTTGATATTCCTTTATATATGTTGAGGTTGATAGAGTCAATACAACCTAAGCGTCCAATAACTAATTGAGTTGCAAACGCCGCTTTTGGTAAGCCAAATCCTGGTAATGTTAATGCTTGCAAATAAATATTAAACAATGCTTCTTCTTTTTTTAGCCCACTAGAATTATTATATTCACTGAACAAGCTACTAAAACTAGAATATATGTTTTCTCTGTTTTTCCACAAATAATCAATTGCATGTTTTCGCGGTCCCATAACTAACTGTCCAAACCCAGGAAAATCATATCTAGGTTTAGCTTCACCAGGATTTTGTAAATTAGCATCAGTCATTAAACCATCATTTTTATGCACAAAGTTCATTAACAATGGAAATTTTGGTACCACATCATACCATCTCATTTGTTGAGTCCCAATTACAAACATGAATACATTGGCCAATTGATCTGGAGAGTATTGTGCGTATTCGTTGATGAGAGGATTATATTTACAAAAACCAGAGTCCAATTCTTTAGATAGATCTAATACGTTATCTTCTGGGGTTTCCTCTGGGGTTTCCTCTGGAACGGGCACTTCTTCGCTTTCGACTTCTTTAATAAACTTTCGCCAATTTTCAAATAGTAATTTCATATTTATAAGTAGTTAGTTCTTGTAGTATAATACATTTATTTAAAAACACACCAGCTAATTAACATTGTTAACCCAACAACCGAAAGACCGCCGAGAAGCCCTAAAGTACAAAACAGTAGACCCACTATTTACCGCCACATGCAGTTTCATCTAGGATTTCAAGAAGATTAGTATACATTGTAATCGCACTCATTGTTAACTCATAAAGTTTACCAACGGAGCCAGCAGCGGTTAATGCTTTATAATTGTCGCTTCCAGGTCCCATAGTAGTCAATATATAAGATGTAAACACATAAACTGCCAAATCATCAGCAGCGTTAATCATATCTACCAAAATAGATTCTGTAATCTGTGGATTAAGATATGTTTGACCTTGTTCATCTGAAAACAAAATAATTACGTGTTTTGCATCATCTCTCCAGCTAATATCCCAATCCTCTTTTGGAGGAACAGATTCTCCTGTACTGCTCCAGACTCCCAGACCACTGTTCCAAAATAAATCTGAAATTGGATATGGAAGAGCCGCAGCGCTAACTAAATTGTGAATTGATAAGTATATTGCATCATAGTTTTGTTCATCTCCTCCATTTAGAGTAAGACCCAAACTTGAAAAAATGGTCATAAACGCTTCAAAGTCAACTAGATCTGTTTGAAGAACTACTCTTTGTGTGTTTAACGATCCGTTGCCAAAGCCTGTTGCCGCAGTGAAAACTAAACCCCATTTTACCACCTCTGAATCACTATAATGTGCAGCAAATTGATTTAATGCAGTAGTAACTGCATTGATTTCCTCCACCATTGAGCCTGAAAGATCAATAATAAAAAGAATGTCTGTTGGTTCTAGTTTTTTATCTTCATCTATTTTACCGTCACAATTTGTATCAGTTCCATTGCAAATATCTTCAGGTTGTGGGACTATCTCCCCTAAGCATAGCTTATTGATAAATAAGCCATTATCATCATAATTCCCCCAGCTACCGACATCGCAAATCATTTCACCAGGAACGCATATTCCAATTAGCAATGTCTCCGGAGGTCCACTATAACAGCTAGCAATCAACCCTTCGTCAACTTGATCGTTGCAGTTGTCATCATGATTATTACACTCTTCTGGCTTAATTTCACCCAAATACATATCACATGTAGATCCAGTCGGCACTATTCCTGGTAGCCAATGACAAACAGCTAAACACTCACTTAAGCCTAATTCTGTGCAGTCTTCATCGATACATTCACATGTTTTATATCCTTCTCCGCAGACTAATGGCTTTTCTTTGCATGGTAATAATTTACCGATATCCTGTACTGTGCAGAGACAATCTAAATTTTCATCAACCTTACCATCACAATCATCATCTAAACCATTACATATTTCCGGCTTAGGTTGCTTAGCTGTACAAATCCATTGACCTCCAACACAATATTGCAAATTTGTTTCACAATCTGTAGAACATTCACCTATTAAGTCTTCATCGATCAAGCCATTACAGTTATTATCTACACCATCGCAGAGTTCTTCATCGAGAGGTCCGCACTTCCCACAAACATTTAATTGCCCTTCATCTATTTGCCCGTCGCAGTCATCGTCCAAACCATTACATATTTCTTCCGGGGCTTTACCGCACGTGCCGCATGCGTTAGCCACTCCTTCATCAATTTGCCCATCACAATTGTTATCGATATAGTCACATACCTCTTCAGGAGCGTCCCCACAGCCTCCACAAGCGTTCTTAACACCCTCGTCTATGTCACCATCACAATCGTTGTCTAAGAGGTCACAAATCTCCTCTGAGCAGTCTGATTTACAATCTGTATATTGAATTTGTCCTTTATTACAAAGCTTTTCCTTAAAACCAGGATATCCACCTTCAGTGACGCATGGAATATTAGATTCTAGAACAGTTTGTGCAGGATTGCACTCTAAATGTTCTTCGCATGCGCTTTCATATACAACTGTGTTTGGATCTTCGCACGTATTAATACAAATTTGTTTCTGCCACACAACATCTAGATTTCCGCAAAAATACCAATCACATTTAACGCACGGATCCGTCCAAATTGAATAAATGTCCTCTTCTGTTTCTTTTATGTCTTCAGTTTCAACAGAATCTGGTTCTGTACTATCATATGCATCAATAAAAGTGTCTTCTTTGTGGATATCAGCGGAATGTACAGTTGATTGTCCGTTTTCTTTTGAGCAAGAAAACACAAAAAGTATTAACATGATTGTCCAAAGTCTAGACAATTTCTTTATCCCCTATAATAAGTAGGAGCAGAAACTGCATTTTAAAAAAAATGAACGTTTTTTTTTATTCTCTTTGCTTGATTGGCAGCGGGAATTTAATAAATTTAACGTTTAAAACACGATCACTATCTTCATCTTTGAGTTTTAATAGTGCATTTTTTAAATATATTCCATATTCTCTTAATGGGCGATCAGGAATGAACTTTAGATGCATAACTACCTCTTTTTGGTTGGGTTGGATGTCAACAACGCCACCTTCTTCTGCTTTTGCGATTGTAATACCGTTAATTGCTCTAATTTTGTTAAATACCGGTCCATATAGTGCAAATGCCTTCTCATATCGCAGCTTAACATCGACTTCGAAGTGTGTAAGTCCCTCTGAGAGGTAAGAGTTCCATCTTTCTAAGAGTTTTTTCATTGCATATTAAATAGTTTATGGCTAATAAAAAGCATTATTAGCCCAATATCTTAGTCAAAAAAGGGCTATTTTGGGCTTAAAATGCCCTTTTTTTAAGGGTTTTTTATAAATCTATGATGATTATACCGTCATTTTCTTCAATTTCTTCTGTTTTTGGGGGCTTTTCCATGAAATTTGGCACTGGAAGCTCTAAAAATGGTCTAAAATGGTCATTTTGTTGCTCTTTTTGTTCTTTTTGCTCTTTTTTAATCAAAATATTGATCATTTCGATGTCAAAGTCTGAAAAATCATCAAAAAGTGGCATAATTTCACTCCATTTATAGTAAATAGGGCACTTAAACGCCTCCAGCACCGGGTGGGGCGCTTTTTGAGCGTTCTTTTGGTGGGTTTTTTACAAAAGGAGCCGATCCTTTCTTCTGTTTACCCCTTCCCAGCACTCTAAGCTTCTGTTTTCTGTGTTTTTTTGTTACTTTTTTCTGATATGGTTCCATTTTTAGTGTTCGCCGTTCATTGACATCATTTTATCATAAGATAATATCCTCAAACTAGACAATTTCTTCAAATAATCGTTCCTTCTGAGCAATTTGAACGTTAAATTCTCCACAGAGAAGGCTCCGGTGCGCTCTAAACCCGATTTTCTGAACTTTCGTATGCGATTTTTGAGATTATCTGCCAATTTTAGTGCTTTTTCGTAGTATTTGTTCGAAAATAGCTCATAAACCTCGTCAACATCGCTCATAAGCGCAGAAGTTTTCTTCTCAACGTTCCTTTGATCGACTTTTACGTCCATTTTAGATGGTTTTCGCACCCATCGACTGTTTTTTATTGAATATATGCCCGTAGAATAGTGGGGTTCGCTAACATCTTGTACATAAATCTCTACTTCATACCCTTTTATTGTGATTTTATGCTTATTATTCCACTCTCTGGCTGCAATACTCATGTATTCTCTCACCAAATCCATGTTTTCATCGATATCAGGGAAACTTATTATAATATGTAAGTCAATATCTGAGTAATTTGACCAATTAAAGTTTGCTAAAGAGCCAGTAAAGGTAACGTTATGTATTCTTACAGCCTCAATGTTTAAATCTTGCATAAAAGCCTTGGCAATTTCATAAAGACGATCAGCAATCTCTTGCTTTATGGAGTGTTCGCTCTCCCAGATAACAGGATTTAAGGTTTTTTGCAGTTGTAGACTCTCAATATCCATTGCTGGATCGTTTTCTATGATGTCTTGTACGAATATTTTCCAATTTTCTTGTATATTGTTCAATTTATATCTCCGCTTGCGCTAATTTTGCATAATCACCATATGGATCTGATATGATAGCCTCAATTCCGTTCTCTTTAGAGTCTGCTATGTCTTCAGGATCATCATCGTGATGAATCTTAGAGCCTAATGTAAGTAGTGTCTCTATTTTTGATTTTCCATTAGTAAAATAGATGCCATCAACAGATAAACCATGTTCATCAACAAATTCTTGCACTGATCGCTGATATGAGGTAGCCTTTGCTCGTGATTCACCTTCTTCATACCTAGATGTTACTATATATACTGTATTTCCCTTAAGTTTGTGCATTTTTAGCTTTTCTATAAATGGGGTGTGTGGACCAATATACTCATAACCATCGAATTCATCGCTCCAATGGGATAAAGATAGGGTATCATCAAAGTCAAATGTAACAATTTTTCGGGTTCCAGTCACTTCCATAGCAAAATCAAGTACTGCGCCATCAATATCATCTGGTAAATTCCAATTTTCCATCATCTCTGACGTTAAATCGCCAAGCTGCATGGACGTTACACCAGATTCTTTATACAATTTCCAGAGTTTATTAATAAAATCTTCTTTATTTTCGGGTTGAAAATTCTGAATCAATTCATTAGCACCTTTTTCAAACTTACCCCAAGCGCCAGAAATAGTTTGAAGATGTGATGCTAGTGAATGATCAATTACTCCATCTGCTTCTTTTAAATACTGTCGCCAATTTTCAAATAATAGTTTCATTTTAAAAATTCCATTATGCCCCATCATAAACTTCATTAAAATATTGCTGTACCTGCTGATCCTCACCATATTCAAGATCTAAAGCAACTTTAAGTTGATCCAAATCTTTACGCTTCTCATCAGAGGGCAGTGTTACATATGGGAGAAATAAATCCGGATTGCTCTCTCTTTGCCATTCATTGTGGTCTATCCATACTTCATGAAACAGGTTAGCTAATTTTTCAATATCAACAATACTTTCTGGTGTTCCGACTACCTTAACAGCCTTAGCATAATCAACAGCAGGAGCGCCATTTAGTTTGTGAGCCAATTCAGGAACAATTAATTCAGCAGGTTGATTGATGTCTTGTTGTAAAACACCATCGATTATTTCTAATTTTTCACAACCATGCAACCTTTCTAAAGCTTCTTCCGGTGTTTCTCTCCCTTGAAGCGGGACGGGCTTAAATCTAGGCGTATTCTCACCTTTGCTAGCAACAAATCCTTCTCGCCACTTTTCATGCATGGTATCTGTTAGCTGCTTAGAGAGCGATTCGTCTATATACTGTCGCCAATTTTCAAATAGGAGTTTCATTAATCTCCAAACCCCCATTGTTCCCAGTATTCTTCCAACTGTTGTTCGATCTGATCATCATATAGCTTATCATAAACTTCTATATAATGTTTTTCTTCTAATTGAGGTTTCATTTCTTCAAGATTGCGCAACCCTTCTGTTGCCAATAGTTTGCCTTTTTCATATTCGATACATATCAAACACATATTAAACTCCCTGTTGTAATAACCATTGTTCGTGTTCTGTGCCTGGATGCACTTCTTCACATGTCGCTTCAGGGGGAAACCCTGGATGCACTGCATGAGGCGACGCCCCACCTAATTCTGGTCACTCTAATAATTTTTGTAACTCTTCTTTAATAAGCTTTTTTAATAATGATTTTGTGATTTTCATTTTATTGACTCCTTATATTAAATTAAATCCATTAAATTTGCAACAACATTGCTTGTCGTTGCATCGTCCGTCGTAGCTTTCTTAGCTGTTTGTTCACCACTGTCTACATATTTACCCCAGCTGGGGTGTCGCAAGCCTGCACTCCCGGCGTCGTCCAACGCAAACCCAGGATCGATTATAACAAATTGTTTTTTTCCATTTCGCATGGCGTACCCAACGTTTTGTGGACGAATATCCCAATGTGGAAGGTTGAATTTAGCTAATAAATCTCTTATATTCGCAAACATAGAGTTTCTTAATAATTTATTAACAAATTTATCGATTTCTGGCATGTGTTCCTCGGGACTCCACCCCCGATCAGCAACCGTGCCGCCGCTAAATTTGGTTTTAAACATGTCAATTATTTGATCTTTAATTCCATACGCGAACCTGCCGGTTCCCGGATCACTTCGCAGCTCCTGCATTTTTAACGCCTTCATAAAATCTTGAAAATAAGCAGAAAGCGTACCTTCTCTTACTAGACCTTCTTGTACTAATTCAAGCCATACAGGAAAATATTCAGACATTCCACCCCATGTATCGATGGGGTATACTTTTTCAGATACAATCCAAAAATAATCTTCTGCACTATCATATACTTTCACAACTAAATCTGAAGTTGTTTGAAAAGCCCCCTGCGCTTCTTTTTTGTTCATCTCTAGACTATTTCTGCGATGCTTTGGACTCTTCGATATCCAACGAGGGTTGGGGGTTTTAAGAACTAAATGTGGCTTATTGGGGATATTAAACACTGTTCTAAAGCTGCCTTCACCTATCTTACTATAACCGGCGCGGTTCATACAGTCATAAAAATCTTGCGCTCTTTCCTCGATGTTGGTTGGAATTGATATCTTGTAACTGTCGCCTGTGGAAGCGCTTCGGCTAACGCTCCTTAGTTCTGGTGGCTTTCTTAAATCTTGAATGCACTGTAAATGATCTGGATTTGCACCAAAATATTTTTCACGTGTTTCTTCTGGTATGTCGCCACGTGGATGATCGGGTTCGTCAAGCTCTGGCGTCTTGGTGACAGTTGGTTTAGCTAAAGGTGTGTCGGCAAAAGGATCAGCTTCATTCAGGTACCTTCGCCAACGTTCGAACAGCAATTTCATGTTATATCCTCCGCTAAACTAAGTAGTTTGCAATTGCAGACAAATATAATTATATTATTGTTTTTTAATTTAACACAAAACTACCTTAGTCGAGTTTCATTTAAAACATTGTGAACGTACTCTAAACGCTGCTCTAGTTGAGTAACTAGATCTTTATAATTTTGTTTAAGCCCTTCTAGATCATCTCTTGTGCGACTTAAAGAGGCTCTAAGTCTTTCTACCTTTTCATCAACCTCATTAATGGTTTTTGCCATAATATCCTCCTATTGATACTGTATAATTTACCATATTATTTTTTTTATTTAAATGCTTTTTTAAGATATTTATACTGTAGCGCCTCTAGAGCGCGCCCATTCTTTGATTGCGTCCCATATCTCATCAACATATATAGAAGTGCTACCTTTTCCCCGTGTTTGTACTTTGGCATATTGCTGCAATAACTCTAGCATCTCCATTGGCATTTCAGCATCTCCATAATTACCTGGCTCATCAAAATCATCCATGACAGGTCCATCAGGTTTAATATTTCTTCCAATTAGATCCGCAGGGGGCATAGCAAACTCATTGAATATATCGGTGAGTTCTGGGGAGGCTTTCAAAATATTAACAATGTCCTTTTTAAGACTCATTTAAAGTGCCTCTTCTGCTGGTGCCTCTTCTGCTGGTGCCTCTTCTGCTGGTGCTTTTATATACTTTTGAAGTGCAGCCTGAAGCTTCTGGATTAACATACCAGCTGTTCCGGATGCAATATTTCCACTTCCCGCTGCCGTTGTAAGCAATTGCAATAAATTGTTAATCACTGCTCGCTCCTGCGCTGATGCCTTTCCAGCCCCTTTGAGGGTTTCTCGTCCAGCTTTTTGTGCTGCTGATCCGCCCAGCTTTTCACTTCCGAACTTTTCGTTCTCTTTCATTATAGACTGCAGTTCTTCTTTAATTAAGCGCTTGAGCTGTGTTTTGGTTAATTTCATATTTTTCTCCTTTAAGAAATCAATTATCATAATTAGTTTGTATTTGAAACTCAAGCAGTTTTTCTTCTAAAGTTTCCAAAATAATTTCTAATCTGTGTATTATACTATTTGATACATTTGCACCTTGAGCTTTTAGGGCGGTTGCATGATCTAGAACGCCAGCAGCAACATCAATTGCTCTTTTAATTTTAAACTCTTCTAAATAAACAACGTTATTCACTGTATTGTGAACCTTCTATATATTTTTTAAGTAGTGTCACAATTTCTTGATCTCTTTTTGAGATAGGCCACTGCTCACCAGGCAGCAATATGCCACTTAAAGTTTTTGCCTTTCTTTCAAATTCTCTTTCAAACGCTTCTAAAGCTTTTTGTCTTTCTTCGGGTGTCATTAATTTAATTGCATCTTCTAAGTATGCTGCTTGTCTTAGTTTGAGATGCTTCGAAGTGTCTTTTTCTCTTTGAAGGGGTTCCCACTCTTCGTCTGATACCCAGCCTGGTTTGCGAGGTTCTCCAGTGTCTGGTTGTTTTCTCGATCTTCTCAACCCTATATCCCAAGCTCCACCTAAACCTGTTTTCTTTGTTAATTCTTGTTCAGACATGCTTTTGCCAAGAAATTCTATTTCACCTTTAGCTTCATTCCAGATATCTTCAGGAAAGATTATTTCACTTCCATAATCATACCGATTCAATCCTCCTGCTTTGGTAATTGCCCATTCTGGCACCTTGTATGCATACACATTTCCATATATACCATGATTTTTTGCAATGCCAATTGGATTATTTGTCATAAAAAGACCAGATTCATAACCGCGATAAGCATGGCGCGTTGCAGGTTTTGGCTCAGCTGGTCTTGGACCAATATGATATAATGTGCGCTTGTTTTTTCGATAGTCTGCCGCTTCTTCTATATACTGTCGCCAATTTTCAAATAGGAGTTTCATGCTCTACCCCACAATACATTGCCTTCTGAATCTTCAATGCGTAAAGGAAAAATCTTTTTTTCACCATTATATTTTAATGCCCTTGCTGCAGGAAGTGCACGCTTTTCAAATTCCTCATATTTTATAGGATCAAATTCATGAAGTTTGGTTGCTAAGGCTGATAAATCTGCACCGGTTCCCGTATTAATATTATATTCTTCTGAGTTTGAATCACTTTCCCAACCAGATCGGTGACTCCATGAAGCCAATGTTTTTTTACTGGTGCCAGTACCTAATATTTTTTGATCTACAGACAGCACTCTATCCAATGAGCGCGTTCTAATTCCTAATTTTTCACCGTTCTGTTTAAAGTAGTCAATATTATCTTCAATAAATTTAATTAAACCCTTGGCGTATAGTTCATAATCAATATCAAAATTTTCTGGCGTTATGGGTTCATCAACCACTATAATAATAGGCATGCCTTTTACTTCTTCTTCTTTATCAGCCATGCCACCCATTCCATGAACCAAGCCTTTTATATACATTTGTGCATCTTTTATATTTTTCCAAAGATAAAAACCTTTACCTTGTCCAAACCCGCCAGATCGCGAAGGATCAATGCCATTTTTTATAAATGAATTAACAATTTCATTATTCTCACCAGACAGTGTAGCATGATAAAGAAGTCCAGCTTCTTTTTGATTTTCATTTAAATACTGTCGCCAATTTTCAAATAGGAGTTTCATCCG
>Ga0208013_1000224_pt1 | contig 36766 bp, 43 predicted proteins | sample 16_taG_FD_184091 | JGI IMG/M metagenome (GOLD analysis project Ga0208013, IMG submission 184091) | Marine viral communities from the Subarctic Pacific Ocean - 16_ETSP_OMZ_AT15313 metaG (SPAdes) (version 2) | ecosystem: Environmental > Aquatic > Marine > Oceanic | place: Pacific Ocean | collected...
TTGCCGTCCGGCTAGTGGTTCCCCTTGCCGGGTCCACAGGGGACTTGCACCCCCAAGTCATCCGGCCAGCACCACCTGTACCGGAACAGCGCCCGTCAAGGCGCTACGCGCCATGCCTGGCGCACAAGCAAAAATGCCCCGGACAATGTCCGAGGCATCTTGTTCGCCGCTTCAGAAGGCGGTGTAAATTAAGTTTTTACACAGCCTCCGGAGGTGCCTTTTTCAAGAAGTCAGAAAGTTACAGGACTTTCTTCAACTCTTCTTCAAGCTGCGGAACCGCTTCAAACAGATCCGCGACCAGGCCGTAATCCGCCACCTGGAAGATCGGCGCTTCTTCGTCCTTGTTGATCGCAACGATCACCTTGGAGTCAGACATACCGGCCAGGTGCTGGATGGCACCGGAGATACCAACCGCGATGTACAGCTGCGGTGCAACGATCTTACCGGTCTGGCCGACCTGCATGTCGTTGGGCACGAATCCTGCGTCAACAGCCGCACGGGACGCACCAACAGCGGCGCCCATCAGATCGGCAACCTGCTCCAGCATCTTGAAGTTGTCGCCGTTCTGCATGCCACGGCCACCGGAAACCACGATACCCGCGCTTCCCAGGTCCGGGCGGTCAGACTTGGCCAGCTCTTCGCCGACAAAGGTGGACAGGCCAGCATCTTTAACCACGTCCAGCTGCTCAACGGCGGCGGAGCCACCTTCACCAGCCACCGGATCAAAGGCGGTCGGGCGTACGGTGATAACCTTGATGCTGTCAGCGGATTTCACCGTGGCAATGGCGTTACCAGCGTAAATCGGGCGAACGAAGGTGTCTTCGGACTCCACACGCATGATGTCAGATACCTGGGCAACGTCCAGCAGCGCAGCAACGCGCGGCATGAAGTCTTTACCCGTGGTGCCGGCAGCGGCCAGGATATGGCTGTAGCCCTTGCCCACTTCGGCAACCAGCTCACCCAGGTTCTCGCCCAGGAAATGACCGTACGCAGCGTTGTCGGCAACCAGTACCTTGTTAACGCCTTCGGCCTTCGCAGCCGCTTCGCCTACAGCGCCGCAGTTCTCACCGGCAACCAGTACGTCGATGTCGCCGCCAATAGCCTTGGCAGCTGCGACTACGTTCAGGGTAGCCTGCTTCAGGCTGCTGTTGTCATGTTCAGCAATTACAAGGATGCTCATTTAGATCACCTTCGCTTCGTTCTTCAGTTTGTCGACCAGCTCAGCTACGTCAGCGACCTTCACACCCGCCTGACGGGAAGCCGGAGCCTCAACCTTCAGGGTGGACAGACGCGGAGCAAGCTCAACACCCAGATCGGCCGGGCTCATGGCATCCAGCGGCTTCTTCTTGGCCTTCATGATGTTCGGCAGGGACGCGTAGCGCGGCTCGTTCAAGCGAAGATCGGTAGTCACAACCGCCGGCAGGTTCAGGGCCACGGTCATCAGGCCGCCGTCGACTTCGCGGGTCACGTTGACCTTCTCACCTTCGACAACCACTTCAGACGCGAACGTGCCCTGACCCATACCGGTCAGCGCGGCCAGCATCTGGCCTGTCTGGTTGTTGTCGGAATCGATGGACTGTTTGCCAAGAATGACGAGCTTGGGCTCTTCCTTCTCAACCACACTCTTGAGCAGCTTGGCCGCTTCGAGAGACTGAACCTCTTCGTCAGTTTCGATGTGGATACCCCGGTCAGCACCCAGTGCCAGAGCGGTACGGATTTGCTCCTGGCAGGCCTTCGGGCCGATGGATACCACCACGATTTCACTGGCAACGCCCTTTTCCTTCAAACGAACCGCTTCTTCAACAGCGATTTCGCAGAATGGGTTCATTGCCATCTTGACGTTGGCGAGATCAACGCCGGTGTTGTCCGGCTTGACGCGCACCTTCACGTTGTAGTCGATTACTCGTTTTACAGCGACCAGAACCTTCATAGATTCCTCGTTCTTCTACGATGAGTTTACAATTGAGAACAGCACATACTTGCAGGACCTGCTGTCTGTCAGGGCGTCATAATACTGCAGGCAAAGGCTACCGGGGTCAATAGTCCCTATAGACGCTGCACCGCCGCGTCAATGGCCAATGAACACCTGTTGACTCCACCTGAGCGTGAGACGATACTAAAAAACGATTCAAAAAACACGTTTTGGCCCAGTGCCACCAAACAATGCCAAAGGTAGACCCAAATTTCAAACAAACGTTTGTTTGATTATTCAATTGCGGTATCCTTTTACTCTATTAAGGCAGGTGCTTTCGCTTTGAGGGAGTCGTCTATACGAGCTTTTACCGGTATGATGACGCCCCTAAGAATTTGCCTGTTGGCATCACTATAAAACAGATGAGGAGACCAACGTGGAACGCGAATCGATGGAATTTGATGTTCTGATCGTCGGCGGTGGGCCGGCTGGCCTCTCGGCAGCCTGTCGTGTCATGCAGATGGCCCAGGAAGCCGAGCAGGAACTGACCGTCTGCGTCGTTGAGAAAGGGTCCGAGATCGGCGCCCACATCATGGCTGGCACAGTGTTTGAGCCCACGGCCCTCAACGAGCTGTTCCCGGACTGGAAAGAGAAAGGCGCACCGCTGAACACGCCGGTCACCCGTGATGACATTTTCCTGCTAAAGAACCAGGAAGGCGCCACCAAGATTCCAAACGCCTTTGTGCCCAAGAACATGCACAATCACGGCAACTACATCATCAGCCTGGGCAACCTGTGCCGCTGGCTGGCCGAGCAGGCCGAAGGCCTGGGCGTTGAGGTGTATCCCGGTTTTGCTGCCGCTGAAACCATCGTTGAAGATGGCCAGGTCAAGGGCATTATCACCGGTGATATGGGTGTGGCCCGTGACGGCTCCGAAAAAGACGGCTACATGCCGGGCATGGAACTGCGCGCCAAGTACACCCTGTTTACCGAAGGCTGCCGTGGTCACCTGGGCAAGCGCCTGATCAACGATTTCAAGCTTGACGAAGGCAAAGACCCTCAGCACTACGGTATTGGTATCAAGGAACTGTGGGATATCGATCCGGCCAAGCATGAGCCAGGCCTGGTTATCCACACAACTGGCTGGCCGCTGAACGAATCCGGCTCCACCGGTGGCTCTTTCCTTTACCATCTGGAAAACGGCCAGGTATACGTTGGCCTGATCAGCGATCTGTCCTACAGCAACCCGCACATGAGCCCGTTCGACGAGTTCCAGCGCCTGAAGCTGCATCCGGAGATCAAGAAACACCTGGAAGGCGGCAAGCGAGTGGCCTATGGCGCCCGCGCCATCACCAAAGGTGGCTTCAACTCCCTGCCGAAGATGAGCTTCCCGGGCGGCCTGCTGCTGGGCTGTGACGCCGGCACCCTGAACAGCTCCAAGATCAAGGGTTCCCACACCGCCATGAAATCCGGCCTGCTGGGCGCAGAGGCAGTGTTTGAGGCGTTGAAGGACGGCAAGAGCGGTGAGGAAATCACCAGTTTCGAAGAACGCTTCAAGGACAGCTGGCTCTATAAAGAGCTGTATGCCGAGCGCAACTTCAGCCCGGGCATGCACAAGTTCGGTAACTTCGTGGGCGGCGCGATTGCCTACTTCGAGCAGAACATTCTTCGGAGCAGCCTGCCGTTTACGTTCCACGACACGACTCCGGACTATGCCACGCTAAAGCCTGCGGACCAGGCCAAGAAGATCGATTATCCGAAGCCGGATAACAAACTGACCTTCGACAAGCTGTCCTCGGTGTTTATCTCCAACACCAACCATGAGGAAGATCAACCGGTTCACCTGAAGCTGTCCAACCCGGACATCCCAATTAAGGAGAACCTGCCGAAGTACAACGAGCCTGCGCAGCGCTACTGCCCGGCCGGCGTGTACGAAGTGGTTGACGCAGATGATGGCAGTGGCAAGAAGTTCCAGATCAACGCGCAGAACTGCGTTCACTGCAAAACCTGCGACATCAAGGACCCGGCCCAGAACATCACCTGGGTGACGCCGGAAGGTGGCGGTGGTCCGAACTATCCGAACATGTAAATAGTTCTGGATAGCCAAAAAAACGGCCCCAACAGGGGCCGTTTTTTATGAACAACTATGACGGGATCAGTGAGCGTGACCGTGCTCTTGCTCTTCGTCAGTTGCTTCGCGCGCTTCAACCACTTCCACGTCGAAGTGCAGGGTCTCACCCGCCAGCGGGTGGTTGGCATCGATGGTGACGGTTTCGTCGCCCACTTCCACGACACGAACGACCTGGGGGCCACCCGGAGTCTGTGCCTGGAACTGCATGCCCGGCTCGATGGTGTCGACACCTTCAAACGCAGAACGTGGGACCGGCTGGACCAGTTCTTCGTTGACTTCGCCGTAACCTTCACCCGGCTCAACAGATACTTTCACCTGATCGCCAGCGTTCTTTTCGTTCAGCGCATTTTCCAGTCCGCCGATAATGTTCTGAGCACCTTCCAGATAGGACAGAGGCTCGCGACCTTCTACACGGGAGGAGTCCAGCTCTTCTCCCTGGTCGTTGGTGAGCGTGTAGTGGATGGTGACAACACGAGGTTGGGCCATGTGATCTCCTTGCGTGTCGCAATGACTGTTTGATGTAAATTTGGGCAATCGAAAGTGATCTTGAACAGCCAGACTGCACAGAGGGACTTACGACCACCGGGCCTCGTTAGAGAGCCAGGCTCGGTAACAAGTTCGAAAATACAGTTTAACAAGTGTCAGACTGCGTTTTCTACCGTGAGTTAGTTGGGACGGCGGCTGGTAATTCAACCGTTATCGGCAATTTTGTAGAAATTTCCGCTACTCCAGACACCTATAACGGTATCTTCACCGGAACTTTCTTCAGTCACCCGGTCGGCCAGATCATAATAAGCGGCCGTTACCAGCCTTGCCTCCACACCGTGGCGTAAACCGATGACCGGGCGTGGTTCGTTGGTTCCTTCATAAACCCCAATGTGCAGAGGGTGCTCGTCCCCAATTAACAGTGTCTCTCCTGTGTTGGTAGTTACAGACAGAACCTGGTCCTTTCCACTGCCAGAGACTTCAAGAGAATGAGCGAGAATGGCCGTATCCTCGACAGTGACCCGCCACTTCTCAACCGGCGTCACCAGATAATGGTGCCCGTCACTTTCCTGCCGCAGAATCGTCGAGAACAGCTTAACAATGGCGTCCCGGCCGATGGGCTTGCCCTGATACAGCCACTGCCCGTCACGGGCAATCACGATATCAATGTCTCCGGACAGCTCCGGGTTCCATGTTTCGAGCGGTGGCAGGCCTTTTCCGGGAGCCTGTGCACTTTCCACTTGTTGCGCAATTGTCTCGGGCTTCTGGCTCATAAAGGTTATTCCTGTGTGGTTTCACAGAAACTATGGGCGCTGGGGCACCGATTTTAAAGGTCTTATGAGAGATTTCAGGGTAGGAATTGTGCCCGCAAGTCGGCGCAGCCCGGACCCGCTACGGGCATTTCGAGAACCACTGCCTGAGCGGTCATAAAGGGTATGCCCTTACGATGACCATCCACCAGGAGTGTCGAAAGGCTGCCAACAAAGGGCATATGAGAAATCAGCAATAACGGAGAGGGGGCGGATTCGATCAACTCATCCAGACAACGGCCGGGATCATCATCCGGGGTAATATAATCCTTTTCCGTGACCGGGCAATTCAGAATCTCGGACGCAATTGCAGCGGTTTGCCGGGCCCTGACCAATGGGCTGCACCAAATAAACTCGGGGCGCCAGGGCGACTCCGCAATCTGAGCGGCTACATCCGCTACCCCGTGGCGACCAAACTCCGTCAGCTCACGTTCCCTGTCCAGAGTGTGCCAACCGGCCTCACCATGGCGCATGACGATCAAGTGCACTGGCTTTCCCTCCGGCTAACCCGAACCTTACTGACTGATGGTTCGTGGAAGAATGAATTCCACATCTGAATTCTGGACCGACATCATCAGACTGTTGATCACAGCACTGATGGAGGCGCCATCGTAAAGAATCTCATAGAGCCCTCGCACCAACGGCATGTAGATGCCAATCGCCTCGGATTTCTCCTTGACCAGTTTCAGAGTGTAGATGCCCTCGGCCACCTGGCCCAACTCCGCGACCGCCTCTTCCAGCGCCTGGCCGTTACCCACGGCGTAACCAACACGGTAGTTCCTGCTTTTCGGAGACGTACAGGTCACGATAAGATCCCCTACCCCCGCAAGGCCCATAAACGTCATGGGGTTGGCCCCCAGGCTGACCGCAAACCGGCTCATTTCCGCCAGCCCGCGGGTAATCAGCATCGCTTTGGCGTTTTCTCCCAGGTTCCGCGCTGACGCCAGCCCGGCAACGATGGCGTAGATGTTCTTCAGTGCACCGGCCAGCTCGACGCCATACACATCCACATTAGCGTAGACCCGCAGATATTCGCAGCCAAGCAGTTCCTGAACCGTGCGGCGCACGTCAGGGTCCTTGGCGGCGATAACGGTTGCCGTAAGGTCCTGACTGACGATTTCACCAGCCAGATTGGGACCGCTGAGCACACCAATGCGGGAACGCGGGATTTCTTCCTGAAGGATTTCGCTCATCAGCTTGAAGCCATGCTCTTCGATGCCCTTGGTCAGGCTGACAACGATCTGCCCTTCACGGAACTCAGAGCTGTTTTCACGAATGACCGAGCGGAAGGCTTTGCTGGGAATGGCCACAAAGACAATTTCAGCCTTACCGACGGCTTCCGGCAGGCTGGTAGTTGGCTGAATATCACCAGTTAGGGTGACATCCGGCATATAGCGGCTGTTGATACCGGTGTTGCGGATTTCATCCGCCTGGGCTTCGTCCCTCATCCAGAAATGGACGGTATGGCCATTCTCCCCCAGCACTTTGGCCATGGCAGAACCGAAACTGCCACCGCCGAGAACCGCGACATCATGGCCGGTCTGGGAAACGTCGGTGGGCCCACGGTTATTTTTCTCAGGCATAGTCGTTCCGTTATGTTTTATGGTTCAGCCCGGTAAACGGCCGGCAGGAATGGAGAACACAGTGATGACCCCGGGCTCAGCCGGACTCTTCGCATTCCAGGGCACGCACCAGGTTCTTGAATTCTTCCCGGTTACGGCTGTTCAGGCCCATCAGCACACGGTGGGCTTCCAACACCTTATCCCTGACCTGCTGCTCGCTCGCGCGCAATACGGGGATTTCTTCCAGTTCTTCGATGCGGGACGCAGGCTCGCGAACAATGATGAAAATCTTGTCGAAACCCATGGAGGTGATGATTCGGGTTATATCGGGGTTGGTGGATATCATCGTGGGCAGGAAATTACTGCGTTTCTGGGCAGCCATGGCAATCTTGGCCAACAGCCCCAGGGTGGTGCTGTCGATGATCTCGGTTTCGGTAAGGTCAATAACCACCGTCTTGAAATCAGGATCCTGGGTAATGGATTCAACCAGATTGTCCAGCGTCGAACACAGGTTCAGCCGGATTTCTCCAATAAACTTAAGGACATAGATGCCCTGTTTTTCAGCTTGCAGGATCTTGTAACCAGCCATTGAATCCACTGCCACTATGTCGACGTCGGGCCATTGGTATCAGGATCGGTATCCGTTACTGATACGATAGCAATATCGTCAGGTAACTCTGTGATCTCGTCGAGATTCAGAGCGTCGCCCAGGGAAGCAATAGTGTGACTACCTCCCGAGACGAGTTCAAGTAGTGTCTTTTCCTTTTCATCCAGGCTTTTGGCCTTGATGACCTCCAGTATACCGTCTGAGAAAAGAATCAGGTGGAACGGTTTGTCCAGTGGAACTTCGTAAACCTCCCATTCCGGCGTCTCGAACAGCCCCACCGGCAAGCCACTGCCTTCTAGGAACTCTGTCTTGCCGCCCTCCAGGGAAAGGATCGGCATCGGGAAATGGGCGCCTACCGAATAACGAAGACTTCTGTCAGACGTTGAAATGATGCCCACGAACACCGTTACATGCTTGCCCAACCCGGTATCGAGCAGTTCGGAATTAATCCGCTCAAGGAAACGATCGGGAAACAGGATGTCATCACTGGAACCACGCCTGAGATTGCGCTGAAGGCGGTTGGTCAGGTTTTTCAGCAACACCGTTACGAACGCCGAGCTGGCACCGTGGCCAGACACATCGGCGATATACACCAGCACCTTGTCTTCGGTTATTCGGAAATAGTCCAGGAAATCCCCGCTGAGAAACAGCGAGGGTTTGATGAGGTGATTGACGGAAAAGCCGGAAAGCACCTGTTCCCGGTCCGGCAACATTCTGAGCTGGACCTTACGGCCGGCGCGCTGGTCGGCACGTAATTCCGCAATGCCATCCCGCAAGTCCCGGTTCGCTTCTTCCAGTTCCTGACGATAAAGCTGGTTGAGCCGGTTCACACGCACCCGATCAAACAGCTTGCCAATAACGTCGTCGAGGGCACCACGATCATCTGAACAGGGTTTAAGCACGATATCGGCCGCGCCCGCTCGCAGCGCATTAACGATTTCGGAGGCATCTGCGGTGGAATAGCAGGCAACGATGGGGGTGAAGGTTTCCGCGTCTTCCAGCCGACCGGCAAGCTCACCAATGGCGTCCGGCGAGAGGTCGGCAAAAATGATGTCCGGAATATTATCGTCGAACAGGGAACGGGCGGAAGCCAGGTCCGGATAACCGGTAACGTAGAATCCCCTGGCCTCAAGGTATCGACCCAGTTCCGAGCGGGCACGTTCATCCGAATCGATAATAAGAATGCGCTCGGTGCGCGATGTCATGGCGATTGCCCTAAACTACCATCGGTAAACAGGAAATTGGGGTTCTGATACCTATTCTGGCACGCCCCTGTGATATAACAAGACATGTTTGATGTTTTTGGGAGGTTGTAATCTATGAGAAGTGCCGTCAATGACCTGCTCGGGGCTTATGACAAGCTGATCATGGACCCGGTCCATGGCGGAATTCCGCTTTACCGGCATGAAATCAAGGTTATCGACCATCCCCTGTTCCAGCGCCTGCGCAACATTTGCCAGAACGACATCCTCAGCCTGGTTTTCCCGGGGGCGACTCACTCACGCTTCCTTCACAGTATTGGCGTGATGCACGTGGGCACGCGGATGTTCCGCTCGATGATCGACGCCTACCTGCGGGAACGCCAGCTCAGCGACCAGACAGACCTGAGCCTCAGCCAGCTTGATGCCATTGACTACCTGGCCAAGACCATCCGCCTGGGCTGCCTGCTGCACGACAGCGGACATTCCAGCTTCTCCCACCAGTTCACCCAGGCGCGGCGCATCCACGACCTTATGTCGCGGCCCGACCGGTTTGATGACCTTTGGAGCGGTGTCGACTATTCCGTGTATCACAGTGAACGCCCGGAAGAACTGGAGCACGAGCACTATTCCGTGAGGGTTGCCCACGAAGTGCTGTCGTCCATTGACCTTGAGACCGCCGGCCTCGATCCAAGAGACGTGATCGGCATCATGGAGACCACGGATGTGCGGCCCAGCGATGCGTTCTGCCGCCACGCACGCACCTTCTGGAATTTCATCGCCGGTAACGACGCGGACTCCGGTGTTCTGAGCGAAGCCGACACCCCCCGGCTGGTCATGGACCTGATGTCGTCCATTGTCTCCGGTGAAATCGACGCCGACCGGGCCGACTACATGCTTCGGGACGGCTTTCACTCCTCAGTCACCATCGGTGGTTTCAACCTTGACCACCTGCTGAGCAACCTGCGCTTCGGCTGGGACGTGCGCGAGCCCTGGCTCGGCCTGGCCATCACCCAGAAGGGCCTTGGCGCCTTGGAGGACTTCGTCTACAGCCGCCACCAGATGTACCGCAAGGTCTACGCCCACAAGACGGCCCTGGGTTTCGACTGGCTGTTGCGGGAAGCGATCAACGAAGTGCTTGAAGACCCGGAAATATTTGATTGGGTGGATACCTGCCTGAGCGACATGCGTTACTTCGCAGAACTGACAGACAGCTTTTTCTGGGAGGCTTTTCGCAAAGTGGCGCGGAAAAAGCCTGGCAGTTATTCACGCTGCATTGTGGACCGGGCGAAACTGAACCACCTGGACACCCGGGAAGATCTGACTGCCGCCGGCATCGAGGATCACGGCCGTTGGCTGGCCCGGGAGCTGGACCTGGACCCGGGCGAGGTTGTGACCTGCTCCATGCGGGCACGGTTCTCGAACATCCAGGACAATTTCAACGGCATCAAGGTACTGGTGCGTGATCCGATCAACCGTGCCCGTTCCCTGCGCAAGATTACCGATATCAGCGCCTTCTTCAGCAAGTTCAGCGACGGTACCATCACCCACTTCTACGTTCGGCCAACCGTACTGACCGGCAAGTAAGTTGGGTTTAGTCCGCCAGCATATGCGCGACCAGGCCACTGGCACTGTTGAACGCGCCCTCCACACGGCCGCCGCTCAGCCAGTCCCCGGCCAGCCCGATGCGCTGGTCGCCATACCAGCGAAAACCGGGTTGTTCCGTGGGCGAGGATTTCGCATAAAGCCACCGGTGCGAAATCCAGTCGTCAGGGCAGACAGTAACACCGGTTACCTTCTTAAACGCCTCAATCATGGCAGCCGACACCCTGTCCGCCGAGATATTTTCGTGCTCCCGAGACCATTGAGGCGTTGCATGGAGAACCCACCACTGGCCGGAATCGTCCCTGCCCGGTTTGCTCGAGTTATTCGCAATCCAGTCGAGTATCGGGTTCTGGCACCGCATCCCGTCATAGGGCTGTTCCAGCGCCTGCCGAAAATAGACAGCGGTTGCCCAGCACGGCTGGATATGTCTAACGTGGCCCTGCATCTGGTCCGAGAGCGCTGTGAGTGCACTGTTGCTGAACAGATCCCGGGTCTGAGCCGGAGGTGCCGTGACGATAACCGCGTCAAAGGGACCATAAGACTCGCCGTCTGTATCGTTCAGCAACCACTGTTGACCCTGGCGAACCAGGCTATCAATGCGCGTTTGCGCCTGGACGTCTGCAGCGGTGGAAAGCCCGCGAGTGATGGCGGTCATCCGGGGAGCGCCGACGTAGCGGGTCTCTTGCGGGAACGGCTCCCATTGCCCGGAGGTGGTCTGGTAACCAAACCGCCCGGGCCACGGCCTGAAACTGCCTTCGGCATAGCGGTTCAGGAAGGCGGAGAAAGCAGGATTCCTGATCGTAAAGTATTGCGCCCCGATGTCCACGGAGCCACCCGCAACACGCTTTGCGGCCATGCGGCCGCCCGGGCCGCGGCTTTTCTCGAAGATCGTCACTTCATGGTTCTGCTCCTGAAGCAGAAGTGCTGCACTCAGGCCGGCCATGCCTGAACCAACAATGGCAATCCGGCGTATAACAGGCATCTGATCGGTTTGGTTAAACATCGTATAACGTGCATCCAAATTCGGTTGTTGGAACGTAGAACCCGTCAAGCGTCTGGTTGAGATTCTTCAACGCCCAGGCTTTACAGGTTAAACCACGAACGAAAGGGCAATCAGGGTATGACCCGAGTGCAACACTGGCTGACAAACATTCTGAGATGGTTCGACTCCGCTGCGGGTTCGGATCACCTCGACACAAGCTCGCGGGCTTTCAATTTTCTCAGGGTGGTTCCCTTTATAGCACTTCATCTGGCCTGTCTGCTGGTCATCGTCACGGGCACCAGTACCTTTGCGGTCATCTTTGCAATTGGCTTTTTCGCCGTGCGCATGTTTGCCATCACCGGCTTCTACCATCGCTACTTTGCCCACAAAACCTTCAAGACCAGCCGTGTTGCACAGTTTTTCTTCGGCGTCCTGGGCGCCAGCGCAGCCCAACGTGGGCCGCTGTGGTGGGCCGCTCATCATCGGCACCACCATCAACATTCGGACGACGAGAAGGACTTGCACTCACCACACCAAGGCGGGTTCTGGTGGTCCCACGTTGGCTGGTTTACCTGTGACGCGGGCTTTGCCATGGATGAGCGCCGGGTGAAGGACTGGATGAAATTTCCCGAACTCCGCTTTCTCAACCGCTTTGACTCATTGGTACCGGCGGCAGCCGCGGTCGGTATTTATGCCTTGGGTGAAGCTCTGGCGGCGTGGGCGCCCGGCCTGGGCACCAATGGTTTGCAGCTGCTGACCTGGGGCTTCTTTATATCGACGGTGTTGCTGTTCCATGCCACGGTGTCCATCAATTCCCTGTCCCACGTCTGGGGAAAACGCCGTTTCGAGACTTCCGACGACAGCAGGAACAACGTCTGGCTCGCGCTTATCACGATGGGCGAAGGCTGGCACAACAACCACCATCGCTGGCCGCAATCCGTGCGCCAGGGATTCCGGTGGTACGAGGTGGATATGACCTGGTACGGACTGTGGCTACTCGCGCGTCTTGGCATCATATGGGACATGAACCCTATTCCAGAACACATTCAGGAAGAAACCCGCCAACTGGATTCCATGAGGAGGAAACACTCATGAGTACCGCCTCTATCATCGAAATGGGCAACCAGAATTCATCCGTCCAGGAAACTCTTGGGCGCTTCACGCAACTCTTCAACAACCTCTGCGCCGGCAACATGGCGGAGCTGTCCAGCGTGTACAGCGAAAACGTGACATTTACCGATCCGTTCACGAGCGTGCGGGGAATTGGTGAACTGACAGAATACTTTTCCGGGGCCTACGCCAACGTGATTTCCTGCGGTTTCGACTTCGGCGAGCCCGTGGTCAACGGCGAGGATGTGTGCATTCCCTGGGTGATGCAGCTCAGGCACAAGCGTATTCGGAAGGGCAACCCGGTTGCGGTGGAAGGCATTAGTCAGTTGGTTATTCGTGAGGGGTGCGTTCTCTCCCATCGGGATTATTTCGACATTGGCCAGTTACTGTACGAAAACCTGCCGGTAATGGGCGGCGTGATTCGCTGGATAAGGAATCAGGCGGGATGAGCGAGCGACTTGGAGAAGCATCAAACATCTGGATTACCGGGGCCAGTTCGGGGATTGGCGAGGCCGTTACCCGGGTACTGGTGGGCCAGGGGCACCATCTGGTGATCACCGGTAGACGACAGGAAGCGCTGGATGGCCTGTGCGCGCTGGCGCCGGAGAGAGTCGTGGCGGCGCGGGCCGACACCACGAGCCAGGAGGACCTGCAGGGTATTGCCGCAAGCCTGGAAACCCATGGTGACCTGAATATGGCCATCCTCAACGCCGGCACCTGTGAATACCTGGAAATCGCCAACTACGACAGCGCTGTGATTGAAAACAACATCAACAACAACGTGGGGGGCACCGCACGCTGTCTGGATATTGCCTTGCCGGCTCTGCGGCGCACTGTCGCGAAGGGCCAACCGGCGACGCTGGTGATTGTCAGCTCATCGGCGTGGTGGTTTCCCTTCGGCCGCGCCGAGGGGTACGGAGCCTCCAAGGCCGCGCTCACCTACTTTGCCCACGCGCTACGAGCGGATCTGGCGCCCGAAGGCATCGACGTGGTGGTGGTTTCGCCGGGGTTTGTGAAAACGCCGCTGACCGACAGAAACGATTTTCCGATGCCGTTCCTGGTCTCAGCGGAAGACGCTGCAGGCCGTATCGTCAAAGGACTGCGTCAAGGCCGGAACGAAATCGCTTTTCCGAAGCGATTCACCTGGACACTGAAGGCCCTGGGCGCCCTGCCCCAGGGGTTGATTGATCGCATGGCCGCCAGCATGAGCCGCAAAAGCAGGAATGAACAGGAAACCAGTGGATGAGTAACGAACGTCAACGTATTGCAGTCATTGGCGCTGGGGTCTCCGGCCTTACCACAGCCTGGCTCTTATCCGAAAAGTACGATGTGGAGCTGTTTGAAGCCGGCGACTATGCCGGAGGTCACACCAACACAGAGATGGTCACCGCCGGTGGTCGGGAGTGGCCGGTCAACACCGGTTTTATCGTCTTCAATGACTGGACGTACCCCAATTTCATGAAGCTGATGGACCGCTTGGGCGTTGCGTCGGAGGTCAGCGACATGAGTTTCAGTGTTGACTGTCATTCCTCCGGGCTACAGTACAACGGCACCAGCCTGAACACCCTGTTCGCCCAACGCAGAAACCTGCTGAATCTACCATTCCTTCGTATGATCCAGGAGATCCTGCGCTTCAATAACGAATCCCGGGCAGACCTGGCCGCTGGCAACATCGCAGACACCGAAACCCTGGGCGAATACCTGAACCGCAACGGCTACTCGCGCTACTTCCGCCAATACTACATCGTCCCCATGGGGGCTGCGATCTGGTCGGCGCCGGAGATTGTCCTGGAACAGTTCCCGATCCGATTCTTTCTCCAGTTTTTCAATAATCACGGCATGTTGTCGGTAGACGATCGTCCGACCTGGCGGGTCATTTCCGGCGGCTCCGCGCGCTATGTCGATGCGATGATGGAACGCCTGGGCGAACGCATACATTTGAACAGCCCGGTCAGTTCCGTCGTCCGTGAGCCGGACCATGTGGTGGTCACCATCAATAAAGAGCACCACCACTTTGACCAGGTGGTGTTTGCCTGCCACAGCGACCAGGCCCTCGGCATGATCGCCGATCCTTCCGCCGAAGAACTGGATATTCTTGGTGCCATTACCTATCAACGCAATGATGTGGTTTTGCACACCGACAGTTCGGTACTGCCATCAAATCGCAGGGCGTGGGCGGCGTGGAACTATTTCATACCGCAACACAGCACCGAGCCTGTGTCTGTGACCTACAACATGAACGTACTGCAGAATTTCGATGAGGCACCGGAAACCTTCTGTGTCACCCTCAACCGCAGCCAGGACATTGATCCGGAGCGCATCATAAAACGCTTCGACTACGCACACCCCGTGTTCACCCTGGAGGCCGTGGCCGCCCAGAAACGCTATGACGAAATCGGCGGCCACAACCGCAGCCACTTCTGTGGCGCCTACTGGTTCAATGGCTTTCATGAGGACGGTGTGAGCAGTGCGCTCCGCGTTACTCAGGCTTTGGGAGTGGAGCTGTAGCCATGAACGCTGCCCTACCGCAAAACATGGTCGCCAATCAGCTTCACAGCCAATGGCTGGAGGGCACGATTCGGCATCGTCGCAAGGCACCGGTCCGCCACGAATTCAGCTACAGCACCGGCATGCTGGCCCTGGACCTGCGCGAGTGGCCATCCATAACCCATATCAGCCGCCTGTTCTCCCTGGAACGCTTCAACTGGTTGTCCCTGTACCGCCGTGACTATTTCCGGCCCGAGACCGACAACCTCCTGCAGGCCGTGAGCGATCAGGTACAACAGGCGACGGGATGGCGCCCGGACGGCGCGGTGCAACTCATTACTCATCCCCGTTATTTCGGGTATGTGTTCAATCCGGTCAGTTTCTACTTCTGCTACCACGCCGGCGACCGCCCGGATCATGGAGCCGTGCCCCGGGTCATCATGGCTCAGATCACCAATACACCCTGGAAAGATCGCCATGTGTACTGCCTCGAAACCACAGGCGCGGAACCAACCAGCGCCGGCTGGCGCACTGAGCGCTTCGATTTCAGCAAACGCTTTCACGTATCACCCTTCAATCCCATGGATCAGCATTACCAGTGGACGTTCAGTTTCCGCGGCCCTGAACTTCGGATCCACATGGGTGTGAAACAGGACGAACGCAAGCATTTTGATGCCACATTGGTGGTCCGACGCACCCCCCTGGATCGTAAAGAACTACACAGGAGCCTCAGGCAGTTTCCACTGGAAGCACTGAAGGTGGTGGGCGGTATCTACTGGCACGCCCTGAAGCTCAAGCTCAAAGGGGTGCCGTTCTTTACTCATCCCAACAAGCTGCCTGAAAACGACCCGGCGCACCGGCGCGGCGCAGAAGACTCAGGCCAGGATGTCACCGAACCCACAGCCCAGAACAAGACAACCGGAAAGGTAAGCTCATGGAGAACCTGAACACCTCGCTTGAATCCACTGGCACTGGCCAGGCACCGATCACCAGCCGGTGGGCGAAAGCCCTTGTGTGCCAGCAGCTTTCGCTTCTTGAAGCGGGAACACTGACGATTCGTGAAGCCGGGGCGGAAACCCTGACCTTTGGAGACAGCGACAGCCGATTCGCGCCGGCGGAGCTGGTCATCCACGACCACAGCACCTGGAAGGATCTGCTAACGGGCGGCAGCGTGGGTGCCGCTGAAGCCTATGTCGCAGGTGACTGGTCAACGCCGGACCTGGTGGCCCTGTTGCGGCTCTTTACCCGAAACGTTGATCGGATGAACGCCTTCGAGGACCGATTCAGTTGGGTCACCAAACCGGCCTTGAAGGGCCTGCACTGGCTGAATCGCAATACGAAGGAAGGTTCCCGCAAGAACATCAGCGCCCACTACGACCTGGGTAACGACCTTTTCGAGACCTTCCTTGACCCCACGATGATGTATTCCTCCGCCATCTACCCAGGCCCAGAGGCGACGCTGGAGCAAGCGGCGGTTCACAAACTGGATACCATCTGCCGCAAACTGGACCTGCAACCGGGCGACAAGGTGATCGAAATCGGCACCGGCTGGGGTGGTTTCGCCGTGCATGCGGCCAAACATTATGGCTGTGATGTGACGACCACAACGATATCCGCCGAGCAGCTGGAACTGGCGAGAAAAAAGGTCAGCGACGAGGGCCTGGAAGCGCAGATCACCCTGCTGTTTGACGACTACCGCGATCTGGAAGGCCAGTTCGACAAGCTGGTGTCCATCGAAATGATCGAGGCGGTGGGCCCGCAATTTCTGGACAGCTACTTTTCTCAAATCAGCCGCTTGCTGAAGCCGGACGGCCTGGCCCTGGTGCAGGCCATCAATATGCCCGAACAGCGATACAAACGCGCCCTGAAGAACGTCGATTTCATTCAACGATTTATTTTTCCGGGCAGTTTCATTCCCTCTTTTGGCGCGATGCTGGACTCCGTCCGCACCGGTTCGGACCTGGTAATGACCCACGCAGAAGATATCGGCTTCCATTACGCCCGCACGCTGCGGGACTGGTGCGACCGCTTCATGGCAAACCGGGACACGCTCGACAGCCTTGGCTACGACAAGGCCTTCCGCCGCCTGTGGCATTTCTACTTCGCCTATTGCGAAGCCGGGTTCAGCGAACGTGCCATTGGAGTTTCCCAGATCCTGTTCGCCAAGCCAGGTAACAAGCGTGAGAACATCCTGAGCGTATGATCCACAATGATACCCTGCGCAATGTCCTGAACTTCGCCCTGTTCCAGGCCGGCTGGTTCGCATGCGTGCTCTATCCGGGCCTGGCGGCTGCCGGTTTCGTGGTCCTGCTATTGGTTTTCCACATGCTGTTTGTCAGCCGGCACCGCTCCACCGAACTGCAGTTTATCGGCGCCGGCACGGTTCTGGGCGGTGTACTGGACGGCATCTGGTTCCAGACCGGCATCCTTGATGATGGCACTGGCAGCGTACAGATCACACCGGTCTGGCTGGTCGGCATCTGGGCCATATTCATGACCACCCTGAGCCATTCCCTGTCATGGATTGGGAGCAAACCCTGGCTGCCCTTTGTGTGTGCCCCCATCGCCGGGCCTTTTGCCTACTGGTCCGCCAGCGCGCTGGGCGCCGTGCAACTTCCGAATCTCACACTTTCTTTGGCTGCGCTGGCATTGGGCTGGCTGGTTGTATTCCCGAGCCTTCTCTATCTCCGCAAGGCCCTCTATCCGGAGCTGATACGATGAGGACCAGCGCCCTTTTGCTCGCCTGCACCCTGCCCCTGTCGGCCGCGGCCGCCGAGATGCGCTTTACCGGCCAGGCGATGCCGTTGAACGGCGACAACCTGCTCTATGAAGAGCGGCACGTGGTCACAGGCAAGTGCACCGATGGCCTTTTCCGACCCGCCTCCCACAACGTGACTTACGTTCGCAGTAACGGTGAGCCATTTGCTGAAAAGACGCTGTCTTACGAACAATCGACGTTGCGTCCAGCGATGACCTTCCGACAGCCGGGTTTCAATGAAGTCATGGAGATCCGCAACCGGGATGACGCGACGCTGGAAATCGAGTGGCAGACTCCGGAAGGCGACACGGAAAAATCGACGGTGGAGGTCACCCGGAAACTGGTGGCAGATGCGGGCTTCGACAATCTGGTCCGCAACCACTGGCCCGAGGTCACTTCCGGTGACCGCATCGAATTCGATTTTCTGGCGCCCACACGGGGCAAAGCCTATGGCTTTGTACTGGAGCCTGCGAAGGACGACCGCATCAACGCCACACATACGGTGCTGATAGAGCCCTCGAGCACAATCCTGAGCTTTCTGGTTGACCCGATCCTCTTGGGCTATAACGACAACGGCGCGCTGACGGACTACCTTGGGTTGACCAATATCCGCAAGGACAAGGACTCAAACTACACCGCCCATATCCGCTATGCCGTGGACACCGCTCCGGATTGTGAACTGACCCGCTGAATCCGTCCTTGCAGCCAAGGCGGACACACCGACCTGTTGTGGTAGACTTGCGGTTTCCTGACACACCTGACAATCGCCAAAACTGCAAAACAGAAGGTTTCCGCCGATGATGTTTGTCTCATTCAACGTCAACAGTATCCGCACGCGGCTGCATCAGCTTGAGGCCGTGATTGATAGCCTGAACCCGGATTTTATCGGCCTGCAGGAAACCAAGGTGACCGACGAGGAGTTCCCGGAGGACGCCATTCGCGAACTCGGCTACCACGTTCACTTCCATGGCCAGAAGACTCATTACGGCGTTGCGCTTCTTTCCCGCCAGGCGCCGGACAGCGTCCAGAAAGGCTACCCGTGGGACGGAGAGGACTCCCAGCGCAGGCTTATTACCGGCCACTTCACGGTCAATGGCCGCAAACTCACGGTGATCAACGGTTATTTTCCCCAGGGCGAGAGCCGAGACCACCCGGTAAAGTTTCCCGCCAAGGAAAAATTCTACGCGGACCTGATGCGCTACCTGGACGACCTGAAAGCCGCCAACGGTGAGATTGTGGTAATGGGCGATATGAATATCTCGCCTACTGACCAGGACATCGGCATCGGTGCCGACAATGCCAAGCGCTGGCTGAGAACTGGCAAATGCAGCTTTCTTCCGGAAGAGCGTGAATGGCTGGGACAGGTCGAAAGCCGTGGTTTCACGGACGTGTTTCGACACCTGCACCCCGAGGAATCTGACACCTTCAGCTGGTTTGATTACCGCAGCAAGGGCTTTGACAGGGACCCACGCCGCGGCCTGAGGATCGACCTGATCATGGCCAGTGACCCGCTTCTGCCCAAGGCGGAAGAAGCAGGCGTCAGCTACGATATTCGCGCCATGGAGCGGCCTTCGGACCATTGTCCGGTGTGGGCTCGTTTCTCGCTTTGAACCCACCTCGCCGGGCCGCGACATGAAAAAAATGAAAACCCGCGACCGTATACTTGAGGCCAGCCTGATGCTGTTCAACAGCATCGGCGAGCCCAACGTAACCACCCTGTTGATTTCGGACGAACTGGATATCAGCCCCGGCAACCTCTATTACCACTTCAAGAGCAAGGGCGATATTGTCGGGGAACTTTTTGCCAGCTATGAACACGAAATGCACGACCTGCTGGCGGTTCCGGAGGACGCGACCATCAGCCTGGACCAGCAGAGTTTTTTCCTGCATCTGTTGTTCGAAACCGTCGCCCGCTACCGATTCCTGTATCAGGACCTGGTGAACGTCCTGTCCCGATACGAGCAGCTTCAAACCCGCTTCCGGCGCATTCTGAAAAAGAAAACCCATGGTTTCAGGGTCATCTGCGAGAGCTTTCGACGCCAGGGCGTCATGGAGATTACCGATGGGGAGCTGGATGCACTCTGCGACCAGTTGACGCTCACCGCCTGCTATTGGAGCAGCTTCGACAGTCTGTCGCATCTGGATGACCGCGACTCCATGGACCCGGGCCGCGGTGTTTACCAGATGATGCACTTGCTATTGCCCTACCTGGGCCCGGATGAAAAAGAACAGATTTACCTGATGAGCCGGGATTACCTCTGACATCAACGGCCGAAAGCGAGCATCATTCCTCTTCGGAGCGGTCCTCGGTCTGCTCCCTGAGGCGTTGGAGTTCCGCTTCCAGGGCCTGAATCCGGCGTTCCATGGCTTCGATTTCGTCCCGACGGTGAATACCCAATCGACGCAACGCGCCGGACACGCGCTCATCAAACATGTTCTCGAGGCGGTCCCAGGTGCCAGTGGCCTTTTCCCGCACATCGTCCACACGGTCTTCCACAGTGCGTACGTGCTTTTCAACCACGCCGCGGGTCTTACTCTCCAACTGCTCGCCTTCCTGAACCAGACGCTCAAAGAAGCGACCAGCGTCCTCCTCGGCCTTGGTGTAGGCACCGAGCCCGGCCAGCCAGATCTGCCGCGCAGACCCTTTTATTTTACCCGCCAGCTGCTCGTCGTTTTCCGGCGTGTTTTCGTTTTCGTCAGACATGCAAAACCTCGGAGGCGTTGGACTCTCAATGGCTCATTATTGTATTACAGCGGGCACTGAATTTCAGTCAACAGGCCAATATCTCTGCGTCAGGGCTGAAACCAAATCGCCTGAAAGGCCCACAGCGAGCGGCTTTAGTATAAGCACACTTTCAATATGAAAAAATGTGATCAAACGAATCGCTCACTGGCTTGAAGTGTTCAAAATATGGTCAATACTTCACTGTACCGGTGTCCCTGCTGATGCCGGTTTGTCTGGAAGACTTTCATGGATACTACTCGCACGCCTCTGCCCGGCCACCAGTGCCGGGCTTTTTTTATCTCCTGGATTAAAACTTCCCATGGCCCGGGCTCTGACAGCGGCTATGTCCTGTGGCATTATGCTGAGGCATTTATGTGACCGGCAAAAGGATCGCTTATGGACATCAGACGTATCGACGACACGATTTCAGTCTCGCCCCAGCTCACTGTGGAGGACGTTAGCGAAGCTGCAAAGCTCGGCTTCAAAACACTCGTTGCCAATCGCCCCGATGCCGAAGAGCCCGGCCAGCCGGGCATGGCCGACATTGAGGCCGCAGCGCGCGCAAACGGGATGGAGTGGGTGTATCTGCCGGTCGAGTCCGGGAATATCTTTGACAACGACGTTGACCGCTTTGATGCAATGATCCGTCAGGCGGACAAGCCCGTACTTGCTTTCTGCCGCTCCGGAACTCGCTGCACCGTGCTCTGGGCACTGAGTTCGGCACGCACCGAGCCGGCCCACGACATCGTCAACAAGGCCCGTAAAGCTGGTTACGATGTTGGCGGACTGGCGCCGCGGATGGCCCAGCAGGCAGGGAAACGCTCCTGAGCCACTTTCTGAACGGACACCCATCATTCTCCAGGATCCAGAACCATGCCGTACAAGGGTACCGCCGATTTTCGCCATGACCATCCCGAAAAAACCGGAGTACTGATCACCAATCTGGGAACACCGGATGCCCCAACCACGTCTGCCCTGCGCCGTTATCTGGGGGAATTCCTCTGGGATCCCAGGGTGGTTGAAGTGCCGCGCCCGATCTGGTGGCTGATACTCCATGGCATTATCCTGCGGCTGCGTCCCAGCCGGTCAGCCAAAGCCTATGCTGGCGTGTGGCAACCGGAAGGGTCACCGTTGTTGATCCACACCGCCAGGCAAGCCGAAGCGATTCGCAAACAGCTGCAGGCGAAACACGGAAACAACCTCCTGGTGGGATTTGCCATGCGATATGGCAACCCGGGAATCCCCAAGGTACTTGATGAAATGCAGGCCCAGGGGGTTCGCCGGTTGCTGGTACTGCCCCTGTACCCGCAGTATTCCGCCTCGACCTCCGCCTCGACATTCGATGCCATTGCCCATAATTTTACCCGTCGGCGCTGGCTGCCCGATCTGAGGTTTGTGTCCCACTACCCGGACTACCCACCTTACATTGAGGCTATGGCCAGCCATATCCAGGCGCACTGGGATAAGCATGGGCGCAACCAGAAACTTATCCTCTCCTATCACGGAGTTCCCCTGAAGTACCTTGAGCGCGGCGACCCGTACCACTGTGAGTGCCACAAGACGTCCCGCCTGCTGGCAGAACGGCTTGGCCTTGGAAAGGATGAATACCTGACCACCTTCCAGTCACGTTTTGGCCGGGAAGAGTGGCTGCAGCCCTATACTGACGAAACCCTTAAAGCACTGCCCCAAAAAGGCGTAACATCTATAGATGTGTTCTGCCCCGGTTTTTCGGCGGATTGCCTCGAAACCATCGAAGAGATTGACGAGGAAAACCGTGAATACTTCATGGAAGCCGGCGGCGAGGGTTTCAGCTATATCTCCGCCCTCAACGCCACACCGGGACATATCGATGCCCTGACGCAGCTGATTGAGGAAAACCTGCAGGGCTGGCAGGTGCCGCGCAATGAACCCGAAGAACTGGCAGAGAGGGTCAGGCTCGCGGAGGAACAGAGACAGGCCCAGTACCCGGGCCGGGAGCTGTGAGATGAAACTGAATTGTGACTTGGGGGAAAGCTACGGTGCCTGGCGTATGGGCCAGGACGACCAGGTGATGCCCCTTATCGATATGGCCAACGTTGCCTGCGGCTTTCACGCCGGGGACCCTTCGGTCATGCAGAAAACCGTGGCTCTGGCAGCGAAGCACGGAGTAGAGATCGGCGCCCACCCCTCCTATCACGACCTCGCCGGTTTTGGCCGCCGCTCCATCAGCCACAGCCCCGAGGAAATTCACGCCCTGATCCTCTATCAGCTTGGCGCGCTACAGGGACTATGTCGGGCCGAGGGCCTGACACTGTCTTACGTAAAACCCCACGGTGCCCTGAACAACGACATGATGCGGGACATGAGCACCCTGGAAGCCGTTATGACCGCGGTTAGAAGCTATCAGCAGGATCTGCCGCTGATGCTCCCGGTGACGGTCAAACACGAACAACACCGCAAACTGGCGGACTATGTTGGTCTCCCCATCCTGCTGGAAGCCTTTGCCGACCGCGCCTACGACGACGAGGGCCAGTTGGTGTCCCGTCGCCTTCCAGGGGCGGTACATCAGTCTGCAGACAAGATTGTCAATCAGGCGGTATCGTTCGCTAAAAACGGTGGAGTCTACAGTTCATCCGGTAACTGGCTGACACTGCCGGCCGACAGCCTGTGCGTACACGGTGACAATGAGGCAGCGCTGAGTGGCATTCGGGCGATTCGCAAAGCATTGGCCACGAATTAGAAGCACTAACGAAACAGTTTGAAAGGATACGGGAAATATCAGGGAAGGAAGAGAAAGTGGCGGTGGGCCAGACCGTCTAAAGTGCCTTCAAGCACCTGAAATACAACGGTTTTTCTGGCCTTTCTGTTTGTAACCCCTTGCCCTGCTTCAAATACTTGTAACATCCGAAAACATGGTTTAGCATCCAATTACAGTCTTTATGATACGTAGGATGGAACGTAAACCATGCCCAAACAAGCCAAAGAATTGTCCGCTGTAGAGGTTAAGCGCCTGACCTGCTCCACGGGGAAGGACGGTAAACCATACAACACTTTTCATGCCGTGGGTGGTGTATCCGGTCTGCTATTGCAGGTGGCGGCCACCGGGGCGAAAACCTGGATTCTCAGAACCAAGATTGGCACCAAGCGCCGGTCTATTGGGTTGGGCGGCTATCCTGGCGTATCGCTGGCTGATGCCCGTAGGAAGGCGCAGGAGATCAAAGACAAGATTGCCGACGGTATCGACCCGGTAGAGGAACGAAAGGCCGCCAGACGCTCCCTGATTGCCGCACAACTCAGCACAATGACCTTTGCCGATGCCATGCGGGACTACATCGACATGAAGGCCAAAGAGTTCAGAAACCCCCGCCAGCGCCAACAGTGGGAAAACAGTCTCAATACCTATGCTGTTCCCCATATCGGGAAGGTGCCAGTTCGGGAAATCGAGCTACCCCACATAAAAGCAGTACTTGATCCGATATGGGAAGAGAAAACCGAAACAGCCAACCGCGTCAGAGCCCGGATGGAAAACATATTGGGCTGGTGTGCGGTTCACGGCTACCGCTCCAATGAGAACCCGGCCAAGTGGTCCGGTTATCTGGATGAGGTTTACCCTTCCCCTGAAAAGATCAAGAAAAAAGGCCACCATGCCGCCCTGCCGGTGGATGCCATGCCCAACTTTATGAAGGCATTGCAGAAGCGCACCGGCACCGCTGCCCGAGCCCTTGAGTTCCTTATACTGACCGCCAGCCGCACCAATGAAGTAATTGGTGATAAGCGTATCGGTAAAGCCGGTATCACTTGGCAGGAAATCGACTTCAAACGGAAAGTGTGGACAGTGCCCGCTGATCGCATGAAAACCGGCAAGCTGCACCGCGTACCGCTCACTGATGCGGCTATTGATATGCTGAAAGGCATGGAGCAAGGCGAAGCGGATCAACTGATATTCCCTGGCCCGAAGGGTGATATTCCCTCTAACAACTTTCTGTCTGCTCTGCTGAAACGGATGGATCAACCCATAACCGCGCACGGTTTCCGCTCAACCTTCAAGGATTGGGCCCGCGAACACACGGCATACGCTGACGAGGTATCGGAACTGGCCCTGGCCCATATAAACAGTGACGCTACCCGCGCGGCCTATGCCCGTTCAGAATTGATTGATAAGCGCCGCCTGTTAATGGCGGATTGGGAAAAGTTTTGTTACCACGGCGAAACCAAGAAGAAAGGCGGAAAAGTGGCGACCATTGGGAGTGCAAGCGCATGAAAATAAACATCACTGTCCGCGAACTGTTCACCGGTCATAGAACCGGCGGTTTGGCGCCTGCTGAATGGCTGGCACTGAATGAGGAAGGCCAGTTAAAGCAACGCCTATTCTTTCTTGCCAGCCGTGCCGGGGCTATTGGCCAGATTGTCTATGACGAGAACTGCGGGCTTCCTGCTAACGTCATTGGTGAGGCTCAACAACTTCACCAAAAAGCAACGCAGGCGCTACACGCTGCCGAAAATCAGGATTTTCTAACCGCTGCCAAGGTGGCGCTGGAAGTTGAAAGAATGATGGCAGAACTTAACTCTCAGATGGCTGCTTATGCAGGCCTGAAAGTTCGGGCGGAAAGTCAGAAGCCGAGGTCAAATGGTGGTAAATCAACCGGAGAGATCAAACGGGAACAGCAACAAGCCAACATTGAGGACACCCGCCGCCGATGGGAAAAGCTGGCCAAAGATGGCAGGCCGGAACGTGAGCGAGCCGGAATAATCGCCACCCAAACAGGCAACCGAGTGGACACGGTACGCCGCTGGATAAAAGAAGCGGGATTACGCTAAGCGCAAACAACGCCGCAAATCAGAAAGTCGGTATATCCCGTAACAGCGAGGTATACCGCAATGAAATACCTATCAGACAAATACTTGGCAGAACGCTATGAAGTAGCCCGCGCTACCGTGTGGCGCTGGGTGCGCGAAGGCAAGTTCCCTGCCCCCGTAAAGATTGGAGCCAACTGCACCCGCTGGCGGCTTTCCGACGTTGAGAAATGGGAAACTCAACAGGAGGGCGCAGCAAAATGAAACGCACCCCCGGCAGCTTCCACAATCACGGCAACAGCCTGCAATACATCGTATTGAGCCGCGCGGCTGATACGGCTGGCCTACCTGCCCATGAAGTCACCAACGCAATCAGCAACGGCACTCTGCCCGTGCATGAAGTATCGGGCTGTAAGTGTGTGACGTTGGCGGATCTGTTCACCTTGAAGAACGAGGTGGCCCGATGAGCAAACAGCCAATCCTTACCGATGAACACCGCGAACAGCACAAGGCTTTTGCGTCCTTCAGTGTCGGCGGCCTGGCTGGTGTCTTGCGGCCTGGAACCACACGGCGACAACTCCGGCGCTACATCGAAAAACAGGGATTCAGCCGCCAGGAAGCCGACCTAATCGCGGAAGAAATGGGATTTCCGAAGGGGGCGAAATGACCATTGATAAGGCCCAGGCAGAGCATTTTCTGACCCTACTGGATGAGGAAGCGGAAGCCTTCACCTTTCAGACGTTCGCGGATAGCCCAGAAGCGAAGGCAGAGGACAAGGAGCGGGAACGGAACAAACAGCCTAAGAAATACGCACACGTGTTTCACGGGCCACTGTCCCGCCATGCTGATGCCCTGGCTTCACTCAACCAGAGGGGCGCGGGAATTTTCGTCACGATCAGCGAAACCGATTTAAAAGGGCGCAAGGCCGACAATGTGACGCGAGTACGCGCGGTATTCGCTGACACGGATGGCGCGGATCTGGCCCCGATTCTAAAGGCGAACGCGGAACCTCACTTCATTGTCGAAAGCAGCCCCGGTAACTGGCACACCTACTGGTTAATTGATGGCCTGCCCCTGGCACAATTTGAAGGTGTGCAACGTCGAATTGCTGACACGTTTGGAACTGATGCCAGCGTAACCGACCTGCCCCGCGTTTTGAGGCTCCCCGGCTTCTACCATCGCAAAGGTGAGCCGTTCATGGTTCGCGTAACTCAGGATAACGGCGGACTGCCCTATGGCTCTGAAAAGATCCTGGCGGCTTTTCCGCCACTGCAAAAGGAAGGCACTTCACGCCAGACCCGCCAGCTTGAAATCAGCGAGTGTGACGAGCTGCTAAAGGTTCTGAATGACGCCGGTATGGTTCGTTCACGGCGGCCTGATGCCGGTTATAACGTGACCTGTCCTTTCGAGGCTGAACATTCCAGCGAAAGCGGGGAAACCGAAACGGTTTATTACCCTGCCAACACTGGCGGCTTCCAGTCCCCGGCCTTCAAGTGTATGCACGCGCATTGCGCTGACAGGCGATTAAACGACTACCGCGAAAAACTTAACCTTGACCAAGTGACAGAGCCCCGAGAGTTCCCCGCGATCCTCGACGCTGCCAAGCGACTGAACAAGGAGTCAGACGCGGAAACCATCGAGGCACTTGTTCAAGAAACCGTTTCATTGCCAGCAATCCAGAAACGACAAGTACGGCAAACGATCAAGCGGGCAACCGGCCTGCCGTTCAGCGTTATGGAGGAAGCAGAGCGCGGCCAATCGCAGGAGGATGACCCCGACGACCTGGAACTGGCCCGGAGTCTGGTTCAGGGCATGGGCCCAGATAATGTACTGGCGGCTGATAGTTTCGTTTGGCACTGGCGGAATACCGGAGTCTGGCAGAAGCAGGAGGATCGCGCCGTTAAACAGTGGGTACAGAATCACCTATCGCAACACGCCAGCGAAGTCAGAAAAAGCCTGGTGGACAGCGTAAGCGACCTGTTCAGGACCGAAGTATTCAAGCCCTATCACCTGTTTGATGTTGGCCCCCCGGAGTGCGTCAACACATTGAACGGCGAGCTGGTTTTGAACGGCGAACAATGGGAACTGACCCCGCACGACCGGGAACACTACAGAACGACCCAGATTCCCGTTGAATACGACCCCAGGGCCCAGGCCCCGCGATTCATCCAGTTCATGGCCGAGGTATTCAAGGGTGATCCAGATGCCGCAGACAAGGCAACCGCCCTGCTCGAAATGATCGGCTATACGCTGATGGCTCACTGCCGGCATGAAAAATTCATAATCCTGGTGGGCAGTGGCGCTAACGGTAAATCCGTCTTTCTGTCACTGCTGGAAGCCCTGGCAGGCCCTGAGAATGTCGCAGGTGTTCAGCCCTCGCAGTTTGATCGCTCATTCCAGCGGGCACACCTACACGGCAAGCTGGCGAACATCGTAACCGAGATCAAACAGGGCGAAATGATCGACGATGCCAGTCTGAAAGGCATTGTCTCAGGCGAACCCACAACCGTTGAGCACAAGTTCAAAGATCCGTTTGTGATGCGTCCCTTTTCGACCTGCTGGTTTGGTACGAACCACATGCCCCACACGCGGGATTTTTCGGACGCTCTTTTCAGGCGGGCCCTGGTGGTGGAGTTCAACAACAAGTTCAAGCCTGAGATGGGCAACTGCGACCCACAACTGAAAGACAAACTGATGGCGGAATTGCCCGGAATCCTGAGCCTGGCCCTGGATGCCTACGCCAGAGCTGTGAATTACGGCTTCACGATGCCGGAGAGTTGCCAACACGCCCGCGAACAGTGGCGGCTTGAGGCGGATCAGGTGGCGCAGTTCGTTGAAGCAGAATGTGTGCCCGACCCTGACGGACGAATCAAACCGCAATCCCTGTTCAATGCCTATGTCGAATGGGCCCAGGACAACGGCATTCACAAGCGCCTGACTCAAAAATCATTCGGTGATCGGCTGGTGATGCTCGGATATGAGCGGAAAAAGTCGGACGGGGTGCGCTACATCGCGGGGCTGAAGTGCCAGCGGGCTGTTATTGGATCGTTGAATGGCTGAAAAAGGGACGGACAGGGACGGCAGGGACGGCAGTTTCGACATTCCATAATGTGAGAGAAATAGATTTATTGTTTTTCAGTATGTCCCTTTAAAAAAATGTTTTTCTGGATATTGGGGAATGTCGGAACACGTGTCCCTTCCGTCCCTGATGACCCTGAACCTATGAGGCAACACCATGAACAAGCATTCAGACGCAATACTTCCCCTTCCGTCCTGGTGGATGGGTAAAGACGCGGAGGAAATCGGCAATTTACTGGTAGCCAATGCGTTGCAGATCATTACGGAGGCGCACGGCGAAGAATACGCCCGGACCTGGCTAAAGAGCTTCAGCGATACGATGCAGAGCAAAGCGGTTGCCCAGGAGGCTATGAGGCGGTTGTTTAAGTGATGCTATGGGTGGTGGGGAAAACGCAAAATCCCGGCACTGCAAACCCCGATACCCCCTCTCAATCCGGCTATGGCGGTCACACCCACCGACAAACCGCACCACTACTGGCGGCCAGCGTTGAATCTAACAACTGTACGTGCCATTATACGTACCATAAACGATTCAGATAGACGCGATTATGGCCAAGCAATCCGACATTCCGAAGGCATATACACCCGACTGGCTCGATAAGCTGGACGGACGCACCCGGTTTGCCCAGGTGGTGCAACAGCGGTATCAGGCCCTTACAGCCGATATGGGCGGGCTGGACAGCCTGAGCTATTAACAGCGGAGCCTGGCCAAGCGAATCGTTCACCTTGAAGCCCTCATTGAGCAACAGGAAGCCGCCCTTGCCCGTGGTGAGGATGTAGACGCGGGCAGACTGACCAACACCACCAATACACTGATTGGCCTGCTCAAAGCTGTTGGACTGGATCGCAAAGCGAAAGACGTGCCCAACCTTCACGACTACTTGAAGCAGAGGGCCAGCGCGTGAACATCCGGGAGGTTATGACAGATCCGGCCCTGTTCGGTGGCCTGTTCGGTGCGGACAGTTTCAAGGCATGGCGGGCTTTGCTAGCTGGCTTCTATGGCCTTCCACTTGATGATGACGAGTTACCAGCCTGGCGCAAGCTGACAGGCCGCCAGAACGCACCAGAGGCAGCACACGATGAACTATGGCTGGTGGTGGGCAGACGTGGTGGCAAGACTCAGAACGCCGCCCTGCTGGCCGTGTATGAAGCAGCCTTCAGGGACTATACCGACCGCCTGAGCCCTGGTGAAGTGGCAACCGTGATGCTGCTGGCTGCCGATAGGAAACAGGCCCGCTCAGTGTTCCGCTACATATCCGGGCTTTTCGAGGCTAACCCCATGCTGGCCCGTATGGTGGTGCGAGAGGACAAGGAAAGCATCGAGCTATCCAACCGCACGGCCATTGAAGTACACACGGCATCATTCAGGGCCACCCGTGGCTATACCGTGGCCTGCTGTATCGCGGATGAGATTGCCTTCTGGCGTAGTGAGGACAGTGCCCAGCCTGACTATGAGATTTTGAACGCCATACGCCCTGCAATGGCCACCCTGGACGGTAAGCTGATCGCCCTTTCCAGCCCATACAGCCGCCGGGGCGAACTGTGGAACAACTACCGCAGGCACCACGGCAAGGAAGGCCCGATTCTGGTAGCCCAGGCACCCAGCCGCACCATGAACCCGACACTTCCCGCCCGTGTGGTTCGCCAGGCCAAGGAACGCGACCCAGCCGCCGCCGCTGCCGAATATGAAGCCCAGTTTAGGACGGATATTGAAGCCTTCCTTCCGCGCGAAACCGTAGAGGCTGCCGCACGACTCGACCGGCTGGAACTGCCGACCGTTGCCGGTATCACCTACAGCGCATTCGTTGACCCTGCTGGCGGGGGTGCGGATGAATTCTGTATCGCCATTGGCCACCGGGAAGATGAACGGCTGATCGTTGACGTAGTGCGGGCCAGAAAAGGCACCCCGGCGGATATTGTGGCGGAATACGCGAAGTTACTTAAAGAATACGGTGTAACCCGTTGTCAGTCAGACAAATACGCGGGCACCTGGCCTGCTGACGAGTTCAAGCGCCACGGGATAACCGTTGAGCAATCGGCCAAGCCAAAAAGCGAGTTGAACCGGGATGCCCTGGCCGTGTTCAACAGTGGTCAGGTGGAGTTACCGCCAGAGGAACGGCTGATCACTCAGTTCGCCAGCCTTGAGCGCAGAACCGCCAGAGGTGGCCGCGACAGTATCGACCATGCCCCCGGTGGCCACGATGACCGGGCCAACGTGGTGGCCGGTCTGATGCAGTCCAGCAAGGCGAGAAACGAATTCATATTTGATTGCGGTGGTGGCCCTTCAGAGCCCTTCACCATCGGCAACGGCAGCCCCGCGCGACGCGGGCTTGCACCCGAATCAGTCAGCGCGACGCTGACCCGCTTCGGTTCAGACAGTGGGCTTTATATTTTCGATTGAACCGAATGAGGCAATGATTATGTCTGCAACAGAACTGAAAGACATGGCAGAACAGATGAACGAGGCTAACGCCAACCTGAAAGAGTTCAAAGGTGAACAGGTTAGCCGTATCGACAAGCTGGAACAGGATCTGAACGACCTGTACGCGCAGAAAGGCCGCCCGCAGGGTGGTGACGCTGAATCCAAAGCCTATCAGGGCGACCCGCAACTGAAGGATTTCTTCAGCAAGGGCACGATCCCGATGGAGTCCAAGGAAATCAGCATCGCCAACGATGGCCAGAACGTGACCGTTCGTAGCCAGTGGAGCGACCGGATTTTTAACCTGATCCGCGAAAGTTCACCGGTGCGCCAGGTGGCCAACGTCATGCAGACCAACAGCAATGAGCTGGAAGTTCTGATTGACCGCGGAGAAGCGAATTCCGACTGGGTAGGCGAACTGGATGCCCGCACGAAAACTACCGTCGATTATCTGACTCGGCAAAAGATCCCGGTATTCGAGCACTACTCGAACCCGGAAGTTACGCTTCAGATGCTCGAAGATAGCCAATTCAACGTTGAGAACTGGTTGCAAATGAAGATCCGTAACCGGTTCACCCGCCAGGAATCCGCCGCGTTTATCGCCGGTAATGGAGTGGGTAAGCCGCGCGGCCTGCTGGACTACGGCACTGTGAAAGAGGCTGATTTCACTTGGGGCGCTGATCCTGACCTTTACACCATCGGGGCGACCTATTCCGGTGTAGCTGGTGATTTGACCGACGCTGACGTGCTGATGGATCTGGTGGACAGCCTGAAAGCGCCGTACCTGCCCGGTGCTGGCTGGATGATGACGCGGGCATTCCGCAACATCGTTCGGAAGCTGAAAGACAACCAGAACCGCTACCTGTTTGAGCAATCGCTCCAAGCCGGTGCGCCTGATCGTCTGCTCGGTTATCCGGTTTTCCTGGCGGAAGATATGGAAGCCCCCGCCGCCGACACCGTCGGCTGCTACTTCGGTAACTTCGGTGAGGCTTACACGATCGTTGACCGTGTGGGCATTACCGTACAGCGGGACGCAATCACTAAACCCGGCTGGGTGAAGTATTACACCCGCCGCCGCGTTGGTGGTGCGCTGACCAATCCTGAAGCCGTGAAGGCGCTGGTTCTGGGTACAGAGCCGGTCTAACTAGATGAGGTGGCTCCCCGCTCAGGCGGGGGCCAGTTCTGCCCACCTGTGAGGGCCGCTGAAAGGCGATAGCACAGGCGAGGATTGTTCGGCGAGTGCCTCGTCCATGAAAAACCCCGAAGGCCCGCAGCATACGTGAGATGCGTGGCGGGCACCCTTCCCCCAGGAGGTCGAACGATGCAAGCCGATATTCCCGCCCATGATGCCGACCTGATCGAAGCCGCTGCCTTCTGTGATTACCGTTTCCTATGGGCGCATGTACTTTCCCAGCTTGTCAGGGATGCCCGCTGCTATTGGCTGGCCACCACGAACCCGGACGTTGAGTTAGAGCAAGCCTTTGACGATCTGATGAGGTGCGGACCCATGACCCGGCACGTTTGCCGTTGGCTGGATATTGAGCCTTTCGAGGTAACGCGGAAGTTTATCAGGTGGTGTGAATCTGGCTAAGTTTTAACCATTTTCAGGATGATACGTTGGATGGCACGTATATTTTTTTAAGGTAGACAAGCGGTTGTTTTTAAAGGAAAAGTGGCGGTGGGCCAGGGATTCGAACCCCGGGAAGGCTACTAACCTTCGGCGGTTTTCAAGACCGCTGCATTCAGCCGCTCTGCCAGCCCACCGTTTTCTCCACAGCCGTCATTGCGACAGCGGGGAGCATGATACCGGAATTCCGTTTCCTGTCAACGCCCTGGCCACATCGTCTTCCTTTCGATTCAACATTAACTCTATTTAATGGAATCCGCGAGGCCGTTTTCTGTCGTAAATGATTGAAAGTTGTGTATCTGGCATTATGATGAGTGTTAGATTCAAACGGTTGTGACACACAGACGGAGAAGACAATGGAAGACAGACGATTTGGCGTCCAGCAAAACCAGGGAGCCTATTCGACCACAGAAAAAGGTCGGGCGACGGGTATCAGCGCAGATGCCATGAACGTGCTGCGCAATACCTACATGCTGCTGGGAATGACTCTGGCATTCTCCGCACTGACTGCGTTCCTGAACATGAACGGCACGCATCCCGGCTTCCTGATCACGATCGTAGGCTACATCGGCCTTCTGTTCGCGACCTACAAGCTGAAGAACAGCCCCTGGGGTATCGTAACCACGTTCGCCCTTACCGGCTTCATGGGCTTCACCCTCGGCCCGATCATCGGCCAGATGGTGGCAGCGGGCGCTTCCCAGATCGTCGCGAATGCCCTGGCTCTGACAGCGACCGCGTTTGTGGGTCTGTCGGCAACGGCCATTATCACCAAGAAGGACTTCAGCTTCCTGTCCAGCTTCCTGACAGCGGGCGCCTTCGTGCTGATCGGCGCGATGCTGCTGGCGTTCTTCATGCAGAGCTCCATCCTGCACCTGGCGGTGTCTGCTGGTTTCACCATCTTCGCTTCCATCATGATCCTGTTTGAAACCAGCCGGATCATCAACGGCGGAGAGCGCAACTACATCATCGCTACTGTTGGCCTGTATGTGGCCATCTACAACCTGTTCGTCAGCCTGCTTCACCTGATGATGGCGTTCAGCGGCGACGACTGATCGCCTTGGCATCATCCAGATGACAGGCAACTGCCAGAGAACCCCGACCTCGGTCGGGGTTTTTTCATTCATGAGGTAAACTGTACTCTGAACTCCAACAGGCAAACAGGCACATATGAGTCCGCACACACCCTGCTCCTTTACCCTGGTCATTACCGGAGCGCCCTACTCCTCCCAGGCGCCACAAACAGCGCTCGCCTTCGCCAGGGCAGTACTGGCAAGCGGCCATCGAATTGACCGGGTATTCCTCTACGGTGATGGCGTTCATCTGGCGTCGGCACTGACCAGCCCACCCTCGGACGAGGTGCACTGGTCGCGGGCGTGGCATGATTTCCTGGAAAGCCACAACATAGCCGGCTTTGCCTGTATTGCGTCGGCGCTTCGGCGGGGCATTGTGGACCAGAGCGAACAGCAGCGCTACGAACTGCCCGCCAGCAATCTTGCCGCACCATTCACCATTGCCGGTTTGGGCGAGTGGGTTGACAGCGTGGCGCATTCTGATCGCGTTATCTATTTTCACAGTGGGGGTTGAGCCAGGTATGGAGACGTTGGTGATCATTAGCCACGCGCCGTATTGCGACTGGACGGGCCGTGAGTCGCTGGATATGGCCTTTTCCCTGGCCGCGTTCGACCAGCCGGTGACGTTGCTGTTCACCGGAGAGGGCGTTAACTGGCTTCGCAAGGCCCAACAGGCGGACGCCGTGCAGCAGAAATCGGTGGAGAAGAACCTGTCAGCCGCGCCCATTTTTGGCGTTTCCGCCCTGATGGCTGATCACAAGGCCTGTAAGCGGTATGGCCTCAACGAAGAGAATATGATGCCGGGCATTACCACGACAGATCTGTGTGCCGAACTGCTCGAACACTACGCCCACGTGGTCAACCTGAGCTGAGCAGGCAACCCAAACACCCGGAGAGCGCATTGATGGCAACCATCCATACCCTGCACATCGTCAACAAACGGCCGGATCACCCGGCGTTTGTAGCGTGCCTGTCGAGCATCACAGACCAGGATGGCCTGTTGCTGACGGAATCAGGTGTGCTTGCCCTGGCGGACCGTGAAGCAACGCTGAAGGGTACCGTTTATGCGTTGGCCCCTGACCTGCAGGCCAGGGCCATCGCCGTCGATGGACTTGACGTACAATCGATTGATTTTGACACAATGGTGGCCCTGACCACCGAGGCAACCAGAGTGATCAGCTGGTAATGACGATTCCAACGAGAAACAACGAAGGGTTCCTGGAAGACGCCTGGACGTGGTCACCTGACGTGGCCCGTGACATTGCGGCGGACGACAATATTGAGTTAACCGATAATCACTGGGAAATCATCGAATTCCTGAGAGAATTTTACAAACAACATGAAATATCACCACCTTCAAACAGGCTGTTTGTAAAAGCGGTCAGGGAGGCGTTTAACGAAGAGAAAGGCAACAGCATTTACCTGATGCAGCTCTTTCCCGGTACACCGGCCAAAACAGCCTGCCGCATAGCAGGTCTGCCAAGGCCGACGAATTGTCTATGAATCGTTTCGGGGCTTTCGACCGGGGTCAGATACCTCTCCCAGAAAGCTACTGAGGCCGTTTTCGAACAGCCCCGAACCGAACCGGAGGAACTGGCGGGTAGATTCTTTCACCGTACTCTCCGGCAGCTCCCGAAGAGTTTCTTCCACGCCTTCCCGTACACCCTGCCTGACTCTGGGCTCTATCTCCCGCGACGCGTCGATAAGCTCCGCCACCTTGCGATCAAGATGTGGTCGCACAATGCCGAACCAGAAGCCTGCCAGCACTGAAAGTACGACGCATCCTGTTACCAGGGCCTGTATCGCGACTGCCCATCCAAATTCCATACTGCCCTCCTGGTCAGCTCATTACGCAGGGAACCGTGTCCCAGGCGCCTAGTTCAATACGTTGCTCATGATCAAAAACTGAAGCGCACCCGCCAGGGAACCCAATATTCCCCCAACCAGCATGAGCTGAATCTCTTCCTCTCGAAATGCCGGCCGCAGGATATCCTGAAACTCAGCCGGCGCCAGCGACTTCATCTGCCCGGCCAGCACCCCGGCCACCACCGGTGCCCTCTCTCGGTTGAATGCCGGGTCCCCGAAGACATCACGGGTGGCCAGCACCGCCTTATGGTTCATGGCTTTTTTAAGTTCCGTGTACCCGGTCATACCAACAGTAACCTGGGCGCCGAGCTTCATGACCATCGAGTTGTCCAGCAGTGGCCTCAGATGCTTCTGGATGATCGCCCGCGTGCGATCCCCACGGTTACCGTTGATCATGGCGTCAGCCACTTTCTCAACGGTGATCAGTTCCTCCGCCACCAACCTTGCCCATACGTCGCTGATCTCCGGCTGACGCTGCAGGAACAGACCCTGCAAACGCCAAAACAGGAAGCGCCGGGGTTTGAGCGGGCGAAAAATCAGGTTGATGGCAATCCAGTTGGTCAGGAACCCCACTGCAAAGCCGCCGACCGGCAACAGCCATGGTTCGGGGTAGCGCACCCAGGCAGGGGCCAACAAGGCACCCAGCAGGCCGCCAATGATCGCCCCTCGATTGATAACCGACCGTAGCTCGACTGAGCCCGCTTCCATGAAAATCCGGTTCATCAGGTCCGGATGGGTTTTCAGCTCCCGGCTCAGCAAAGCCTTCAGGTCAACGAGATCATTGAGGTCATCCCCGAAATCCTCCACCAGGGACTCTATCCTCGACGGGAGCTGTTCCCGCCCCCACCGATAGATGCGATTCTTCATGAACAGCGGGAGGTTGTCCCAGAGCACCGGTTGGATGTCATACATCACTTCGTCAATGTATTCGTCCATGCGGGGATTCACCTGGGAAATCACCTGTTCAACAATTCGTTGTGGTTCCAGCTGCTGGTAGACGGCGTTCAGATCACCAAACTGCTGCAGGGTGCGGTCAATACAGATGTGGGCCATTTTCTCGGCCTTGCGGGGAATCACTCCCTGCCAGCCAATAACGCCAATACCCACAAACTGGATGGGGTTGAATGACATCTGGATCGCCAGCCAATTGGTAAACCAGCCGACAATAGCTGCCATGAGTGGCACAGAGAAAAGTGCTACATCAACCAAGACAAACCCCAGTGTGTGATTGGAGGGCACGGTGATGAGGACGCGCCGTAATTTTGTATGACGGGTATCTTACCCATCGTTCGATTCAGATTATGTGACGGATAATGAGGTAAATCGAATTATCCAACATTGGCCGTTCCGCCACAGCAACGACGATAGCGCGGCACTCATGGCACTCACAAACCTGATACTGACAAACCGCGACTGACAAACACCCGCACCAAAATCGAGTAGGAGGGGGAGTTACCTCCCCCGTCCTCTCACACCACCGGGCATACGGTTCCGTACCACGGCGGTTCATGGTCGGCTCTGAAGCCGAGTCATCGTATCCAGCAAGCTTACCAGAGACAG
>Ga0208013_1000227_pt1 | contig 36699 bp, 55 predicted proteins | sample 16_taG_FD_184091 | JGI IMG/M metagenome (GOLD analysis project Ga0208013, IMG submission 184091) | Marine viral communities from the Subarctic Pacific Ocean - 16_ETSP_OMZ_AT15313 metaG (SPAdes) (version 2) | ecosystem: Environmental > Aquatic > Marine > Oceanic | place: Pacific Ocean | collected...
AAGGGGAACATCAGCACCGACGACCCCCGGAAGTACTCGGCGAGCACCCCGACGACCGCCGACACGACCATCACGATGAGCGGCCTCGCGGTCCGCACCATCGTCGATGACGCGGCCCTCGAAGACAGCGCCATCGCCGCCGCCGCCATCCTTCGTCGCGAGCTGGTCTCGGCCATCGACGATGGCTTCGAAGATGCGATGGTCAACGGTGACACCGCCGCGACCCATCAGGACACCATCGCGAGCTGGAACATCCGGTCTCGCTGGGGCGCCTCCGGCCTCGGCGGCGACGCCGACCACCGTCGCTACTTCCTCGGCTGGCGCGCCGCCGCGGTCGACGCCTCGGAGAGCACCGACCTGTCGGGCTCGATGAGCGTCGCCAACATGGCAGCCATGCGCGGTTCGCTCGGTGAGCGCGGTGTCGGCAACCTCGTCGCCATCGTCTCGCCCGAGGCGCTCGTCACCGACTTCCTGACCCTCTCGCAGGTGCTCACCCTCGACGCCTACGGCTCGGGCGCGACCGTCCTGACGGGCGAGCTGGCGCAGCTCCTCGGCGTGCCGCTCATCATGTCGCGCTACCTCTCGGCCGACCTCGCGACGACCGGCCTCTACACCGGCTCGGGCGCTACCACGGGCGTGCTCCTCGTCGACCTCGGCGCTTGGCAGCGCTACGCCAAGCGCGGCGCGACCGTCGAGGTGGACAAGGAGATCATCTCCGGCGCCGTCAACATGGTCGCCACCGTGCGCGAGGTCATGGACACCCCCGACCCCGCCGCGACCTCCAACTGCCATTGGGGCTACAACCTGTAGTCCGACGCCTACCCCTTCGAGGACAGCACCATGGAAATCACCCCCGTCCACCTGTGCCCGAACACGGCTGCGGGCACCGACTGGAAGACCCTCTTCAACCCCGGCCGGAAGTTCGAGCTGGTCGGCGTCCGCTTCGGGTCCGTCGACGGCATCACCGGGCACGCGAGCAACTACGGCGACCTGTCCGTCCTTGGCTCCGACGCCTCGACCGCCGTCTGGCTGTGGTCGACGGCGTCGGCCGCCGAGGGCTCGGTGACCGCCGGCTCGGTGTACTACACCTCGGACGAGGAAGCGCCTGGCGTCGCTGGCGACACCGCGCAGGACTTCGAGTCCGCCGCCACGAAGACCCTGCTCACCTTCGACGCCGACCAAGCGTTGGAGGTCGTCAACGACCAGTCGAACGGCACGGGCGTCGCCTTCCCCGACACCGGGCTGACCCTGCTCATCCGCTACCTGTAGGCCTCGGCCTACCGGGCTCGACCGCCGGCCCGACCCCTCGGCGGTAGACAGGAGCACCCCATGTTCGTTCGCTTCCTCGGCTTCCCCGCCGGAGTCGAGACCGCCGAGAAGGACCCCAACAGCAAGCGGCGCCCGAGTCGCAAGGTCCTCGTCGACGAGGAGAGTCCCTACCACGGGCTCAACTCGCAGACTCGGGGCTGGATGCCGGGCGAGGTCCGCAAGCTCGTCGACGAGACCGACGCCGAGGGCGCCAAGCTCTTCGACGCCGAGGCGGTCGGCGAGCGGCTCGTCAGCGACTTCGGCGAGAAGGGCTCGGGCTGGGCTCACCTGCCCGAGAAGCACCGCAAGCTCTTCGGCTTCCGCAAGTCGAGCGCGGCTGCCTACTCGAAGCAGGGGTAGCGCGATGCTGGTCGAGTTCGTCGGCTACGGTCCAGGCCGAGGGTCGATGCGGCTCGCCGGGTTCGGTCCTCTCGACTGCGGCGACGTCTTCCGGGTCTCCGACGAGGAGGCTCGTCGGCTGATGACGAGCTACCCCGACTGCTTCCGCGAGCACGAGCCCAAGCCGCGGGAGGACCGCGCCCTCGGCCGCCCTCAGGCGGATAGGGCGGCTCGGGGCAAGAAGCGCGGAGGCTGACCCATGGCACTGCTCGCAGCGGCGGATGTCTACCCGTCCATCCCCGGGCTCGCCTCGGGGGCCGACGCGGCCCTCGACGCGCTCATCGGGCGGGTCGAGTCGCAGCTGGCGGGCTGGTGCGGCTGGCGCGCCGAGACCGCTGGCGGGTCGGTCTCCTGGGACTCGGCGAGCCGCACCATCTACCTCGACGGGCCTGCCGGGCTCGACCGCCGGGCGCTGCAGCTGCCCGTGCGGCCGGTCGCGAGCATCACGAGCATCTACGACGACCCGACGTGGGGCTACAGCGCGGCGGGCTACCTCGTGGCGAGCGGCGACTACACCTTGCTCGACCGCGAGGGGCGCGTGCTCCTGAACCCCGACGCCTCGCACAGCTGGAGCGTCGGCAAGCGGCACATCGAGGTCATCTGCGTCGCGGGCTACAGCACGGCTCCGAACCGGCTGCACGAGGCGGTCGTGCGGCAGGTCGCCTACGCCTGGAGCGTCCAGAAGAGCGGCGGCCGGAAGACCGCGAGCGCCGGTAACGCCCGTTCCAGCCTCGGCGAGCTGCCGCCCATCCGGAAGGACGTCAAGCAGCTCCTCGGCGACTTCCGTCAGCCCGAGTTTTGGCTCGGCGGGTAGCATGGCTGAGGCCGAACCCCTCGACCGCTGGGCCGACCGTATCCGAGAGCTGGGGGCTGCCGAGTTTTCCCGGCGCCTGAGAGCCCGTCTCGCGGCGCTTTCGCTCCAGCTCGCTTCGGTAGCCAAGCGGAACGCTACGACGGCTCCTAAGGTGCGTTCCGGCCGCCTGCGGGCGTCCATCAGGTCGTCCGTCGTGGATGATGCCGGGATGCCGACCGTCCTACTCCAAGCTGGCGGGTCCGCGGGCGGTCGCGGTGAGGTCGTCTACGCGCCCCTACAGGAGTTCGGCGGCACGGTCCGGCCGAGGGTCGCCGACTTCCTCCGCATCCCCCTCGGCCCGAGCCTGACCGACTCGGGTGACGAGCGGTTCGGCGGGTCCCTCCGCAGCTACTCGGGCGAGGGGTTCTACGTCTTCCAGGGCAGCAGCGGCGGCCTGTTCATCGGCAAGAGCGGCGACGAGGTCGCGCCGGGCGTACCTCGTGCGTGGTACAAGCTCGTGAAGGAGGTCACCGTGCCTCGCACCCTGTTCCTCGGGCGCGCCATGGACGAGGTCGCCGGCAAGCTGGAGCCGGAGCTGGCCGACCTCTTCCGCGTCGCGCTCGCCTCCGACCGCCGAGAGGACTGATGGCAGCCAAGCTCGTCGACATCTGGGACACGCTCGTCACCCAGCTCCAGCTCATCAACGGCTCGGGCGTCTACACGCACGACCTCTCGGGCTCGTCGCCGACGCGCGTCGGTCGCGTTCGGCTCTCCTCGCCTCCGGTCGAGCCGCCCTTCGCGGTCGTCGTCCTCGACGAGGTCCCGAGCCGCCACGACGTGGTCCTCGGGAAGTACCGGCGCGACCTCGTCTTCACCATCGTCGGCTGGGCGCAGTCCGCGGGCGACTCCGACGAGCTACGGCAGGAGGCGGCCTGCAACATGCTCGACGACATCCTGCGCGCCGTCGAGTCGGACCGGACCCTCGGCGGCGAGGTCTACGACGTGCTGTGCCACGGCCGCAGCTTCGTCGCCTCCGAGCCCGAGACCGGCGCCCTGTACGGGGTTGCGGTCGTCCGCGCGGAGGCCTACCTTCGTGTCTCCTCGGGAGCCTGACCATGTGGCACGCAGCAGACGGTAGCGACCGCTGGAGGATGCGAATCCCCCTGACGGTGGACCACCTCTCGGGGTCGAACACCGAGTGCAACGTCGACCTCTCGGGGCTCGATGACTTCTTCTGGGACAACGTCGCCGCGGACGGGTACGACCTCCGAGTCACCGACAGCGACGGCGTCACGGCGGCGGTGCTGCAGCGGAACAGCTTCAACAAGGTCACGCGGGTCGGCGACCTCGACATCAAGACCTACACGGTCGAGGCCGGGTCGCTCATCCAGCTGTGGCTGTACTTCAACCATAGCGGCTCGCCGAGCGACGGTAGCACGACCTTCACGCCGGGCACGCAGGACACCGCCTACGGCGTCGGCGCCATCTTCAACCGGGGCAACTTCGTCCGCTACCGGCAGCAGCGCCGAGGGGCCTCGAAGCCTCGCGACATCGTCGTCAAGGGCTCGGGCGAGACGACTCGCATCATCTGGGACTTCACGAAGGCTCTCGCGCGCTTCCGTGAGCCGACCAATGACAGCCTCTTGTTCGAGGAGCTGACCTACGCCAAGTTCGACGTGCTCCTCGCGACCGTCGACCAGACGGCGCTCAAGACCGAGGCCGACACGCGCTTCTTCCACCCGGCGACGGTCGTGACGACCGTCAAGGCGGGTAGCAGTGGCACTGACTACACCCCTTCCCTTACAGTGGGGACCAGCGACGGGCGCGTGCTCAACGCGCGCTGCCTGTTGAAGGTCCAAGACGTCGACGAGACGTAGGAGAGAGCGATGACCCTCGGATACAGCGGACGCGGCACTGCCTTCGGCATGGCGATGGAGTCCACCTACGGCACAGCGGTCAGCCGAACCGACTGGATGGAGGCGGTCTCCGAGTCGCTCAAGCGCTCGGTGCAGCGACCGTTCCGACCGAACCTCGTCAGCGCCGCGGGCGCAGGCGGGATGCAGGAAGAGGTCTTCCTCGCCGCCGACGACTACGGCGGCGGGCTGGAGTGCGAGGCGGTCTACAACGCCGTCTGCTTCGGCCACATGCTCTACGCGGCCTTCGGCGCCGTCGCGACGACCGGCGCCGGACCCTACGCGCACACCGCGACGCTCGGGACTACCCTGCCTAGCGCGACCATCGAGACCCTCCGCGGCGACGGTACGGCCGAGGTCGGCGAGGGCATGAAGTGCTCGACCTTCGAGCTGTCGATGAGCCCCGAGGACATCGTGCGGGTCCGGACCGAGTGGGTCGGCGAGACCTCCGGCGGTCGCGAGTCGCAGGGCTCGCCGACCTACACCTCGTCCGCCGCGCCGATGCTCTACTCGCAGGCGGGCGTCTTCGCGTGGAACAGCGTCAACTACGCCAAGGTGACGAGCCTCTCGTGGAAGCTCGACAACAAGCTGGAGCGCCGTCGCTACCTCGGGTCGGCCTTCACGACCGAGCCCGACTTCGGCGGCTGGCGCGAGGGCATCATCACCCTCGGCCTGCACTGGGACCAAGACACCTTCGTCGCCGGCATGACCGCGGGCACGTCCAGCGACGGCACCATCACGTTGACGGGCGCTGGCAACAACAGCCTCGCGCTGACCGGCTACAACTGCATCGTCGACGACGCCAGCGACCCCATCAGCGGACCGGGCGTCGTGACCCAGACCGTCCGCCTCCGGTGCCGCGGCGATAGCACCAACAAGGGGATGCAGGCGGTCCTCAACAACGATGTCGCCGGAGGCTCCTACGACTGGTAGGAGCTGCCCGAGCCTCTCGGACACCTATCCATCCGCCCTACCCCGACCGAGGGCTTTAAGCGGTCGCGCAAAGTCAGACAGGAGACCGTCCCATGTCCTCGCCCGAGAACGGCGCGCCAGCGGCGCCGAACCCCCTCGCCGCCCTCCTCGCACCACGCGCTACCGCCGAGGTCGAGGGGTCCGAGCTTCACTGGCGCGTTCGTGTCCTCTCGCCGGTCGAGGCCGCCGAGCTGGAGGCCGGGCTGGCGATGCTTCGCGCCGCCGCCGAGCCGGGCGACTCCCCGGCGGACGCCGTCGGAAAGATGGACCCCAAGTCGCAGGTCCACCTCGTCGCGCACCTCGAAGCGGTCGCGTGCGCGGCCTGCCTCGAAGGCTCGAAGAGCGGCAAGAGCTGGCACCCCATCCGGCTCGTCCGGACCTTCGAGGAGCAGGCTCCAGAGGCGAGCCCGCCGCGCATCTACGTCGGGACCATCCCGCCGAAGGACTTGATGCTGATGAGCTTCGCCGCGACCCGTGGCTACAGGGAGGCGAAGGCGGCGAGTGCCGGGTTTCGTCCGGAGGCCGCTCCTACTTCGGGGGATTGACGCCGTAGCCCGTCGCTACGGGCGCCAGCCGGCCGAGGTCCTCGGCTACCCCGAGGGGCTCGACCTCGTCGCTCGGGACTGGTACACGCTCATCCTGTCGTGGGCGACGACCGCCGCCGCCGACAAGCAGCTGCGCCACTTCCTCCTCGCGGCGAACAACCGCGGCGAGCTGGTCGTGCCGACGCTGCCAGTTACGAGCTGGCCGAGGTAAGGTGCGCGCATGGCCAACCCTGTTGTCGAGTACATCCTACGCCTCCGAGATGAAGCGAGCCCGGCCCTCGAAGACACCGCGCAGGCCGCCGAGAAGACCACCGACGCTGGTGACAAGACCTCGGTGAGCTTCGCGGGGCTCGCGACCGCGGGCGCCACCCTCGCCGCCGGCCTCGCGGGCGCCACGGCAGGGTTCTTCGCCTTCCAGCAGTCGGTGGCCGACGCCCGCAACGACCTGACCGACATGAGCACGCGGACGGGCGTGGCCGCCGAGACCCTCGCAGGCCTCAAGCTCGCCGCCGAGGGGTCGGGGCTCTCGCTCCGGTCCGTCGAGGGCGTGCTCGCGCAGTACCCGAAGCGGATGGCCGACGCGGCACGCGGCACGGGTGAGGCGAGCCTCGCGCTCAACGCGCTCTTCAACGAAGCCGAGGCGATGAAGGTCGCCGCGATGGAGACCGACGAGAGCCTCAAGCTGCTCGTGGCGCGCATCGGCGAGGTCGAGAGCCCGAGCGAGCGCGCCGCCCTCGCGACGCAGGTCTGGGGCCGGCAGGGTACGAAGCTCCTCCAAGCGCTCGGCGACGGCAAGGCGCTCGACAAGTACATCCAGCAGGCGAAGCTCTTCGGCGTCGACGTCGGACCGGAGGCAGCGAAGGCCGCCGCGGACTGGCAGCGTCAGGTCGCCGCGCTCAAGAACATCGTCAGCGGGTTCGCCGACGAGTTCGGTGCGGTGTTCGGTGCGAACGGGGGCGCCGCCGCCGCGCTGGAGACCTTCAACTTTGCGCTCATCTACACCAAGACGCTCGTCTCGGAGTGGGTCGTCGGGACCTACGAGCAGTTCGCGACGCTGTGGGACTCGGTCACGCTCCTCTTCGAGGGCGATTTCGCGGGCTCCAAGGCTGCGTTCGGCCGCATCGAGAGCGACACGGACGTCATCGAGCGCGCCTCGGCCGAGGCCTTCGAGGCGGCCTCGACCTTCCAGATGCTCTCCGACGCTACGGTGGGCGTCGGCGACGTCGCCGAGGCGACCTCCTCGACCTTCGTCAACAGCTTCACGCCCGCGGTCGTCGAAGCTGCCGAGGCGGTCGAGGAGCTGGCGAACACCTACGCCGAGGACCTCCTCGCAGCGCAGCAAGACTACGGCGTGGCGGTCGTCGAGTGGTCGATGACGACCAGCGAGGGGCTGCGCGAGGCGCGCGAGGAGGCCGCCGCGCTCGCCGAGGAGATGCGAGCGGCGAGCCTCAGCGCGGTCCAGGGGTCCATCGGCGTCGCCGGCAGTCTGGTCGGTGGTGACGGGCTCGGCGCTCTCGCGGGTGTGTCCGCCATGGCCGGAGTCGCGGCGCCCATCGTTGGCGCCATCACGAGCGGCCTAGACATGCTGGCCTCGCTGGGTGAGCAGGGCGTCGGCGACGTCATCCAGGGCTTGGAGTCGCAGGCTCGCGACATCGTCGCCGGCTTCGCTGAGGTTGGCGACCTCGCCATAGGGCTCTCGGACTCCTTCGACCAGATGCTACCCGTGCTCGTGAAGCAGCTTGTAGCCGCCCTTCCATCGGTGCTCTGGAGCCTTGTCGAGGCCGCCTACCAGCTAATCTGGAGCCTCTTCGTCGAGCTGCCCTTCATCTTCACCGCGGCGGTCGTCAACGGCGCGGTGTCTTGGTGGGAGTCGGCCAAGCCCGAGTGGTGGGGCAAGCCCTGGCCGGAGGCCGTGGATGCCATCAAGCAGGCAATGAAGGACTGGTGGGACAGCATCGTCGACACGGTGCGTGACTGGTTCACCATCGGCGACGGGAAGGCCAACAACACATCGCACGAGGCCACCCAGTTCATCCACAACCTCCAGTCGCAGATGGGGCAGTTCGCGGACGGCGGGTACAACCCGCGCACGCAGCTCGCGCTCCTGCATCAGGGCGAACGGGTCGTCCAGCGTAACGGCGCTCTCTCGGGCGGTGCTCGGCGCAACCTCGCCCTCGGCGGCGGCGGCGGCGGCGGTCTGAGCGTCAACATCACGACGGCGGTCCTCGACAACGACGCCATCCCGGCGCTCGTCCGAGCCATCGAGCGCGTGTATGGCGACTACGGGCGAGGCACCTCGCCGCTGTTCGGAGGTGCGTGATGGCGAACCCGTCTTTCTGGTACTACCCGGCGGACGGCGGCGGGCTCGTCGAGGTCCAGCTACCCCGCCCGCTCTCCGAGCGGACGGTCACGCCCCTTCGAGACCGGCGCTCGGGCTGGACGGGCTCGGGCTCGATGAAGAGCGCGGTCAACTCGGGGCGTCTTCGGGTCTCGCTCTCGATGGGCCCCTTCAACGACACGGGCGTGTACGTCGACCTCGTCTGGCAGCTACGCACCATGATGAGCCATCTGGAGCGCGGCCAGCCGGTCAGCTTCGCGGTCGACCGCGACAAGGCGGTCTGCGCCAACCTCTACACCTACGGCACCGGCAACGTCGCCATCGGGCACGACGTCTCGCCCTTCCCGGCCTCCTACAACACCTCGGCGGCGCTCGCCGATGACGACGTTGTCTGCATCGAGAGCCCGAACCCCGAAGGGCATCGCGAGTACCACAAGCTGACGGGCTACAGCTCCTCGACCGGGACCGGCTCCATCGCAGGCATCGCGGGCGAGAGCATCTACTACAGCTACACCGAGACCCCCGTGCTCATCCGGCACGTCGACTTCTGGCCGGTCCTCGTCCTGCCGCCGGACCAGCTCGGGCGAGACATCTGCGTAGGCGACCACGACCAGACGTTCACCCTCGACGTGACGCTGGAGCAGGACATCGGCGGGCAGTTCGCGCTCTTCGCCTCGGACTCGGCTGACGCTGCCACCGGCATCGGTCCGCCGGTCCGCCTCGGGAAGCTGGCGCCGGGTGTCGGCGTCTCGCTCGCGAGCGGCTACAGCTTGCAGGAAGCCATCGCCGAGAGAGTCGGCGGCGGCATCAGCGGTCCTGCGAGTCACACCAACGTCTACCCCGGCGCCTGACGTGGGCTGGTCCTCCGACTTCCTCGACGAGCTGTCCCGGCGGACGGTCTCGCCCAAGTGGCGTCTCGACTTCGTTGCCGACTGGCACGACAAGCTCTCGGCGACCTACAGCTGCGGCTCGCACTCGACCCCGGTCAAGCTCGGGGCCAGCATCCGGGTAGGCGGCGAGCGCCTGACCCCCGGGTCGTGGCGCTACACGGCCGGCCAGTGGTCCGTCGAGCTTGTCGGCGACCTCTCGGACCTCTTCGAGGCGGGCATCGAGCGCGGGCACTACGCCGTGCTGTCCTGCGGGTTCGCGGGCTGGGCCGAGGAGGACTTCGAGCCCGTCGCCCTCGGGGCGCTCCGGAGCATCAACGGCGTCGCCCCGAGCTACGTCGCGGTTTTCGACTCGCTCTTCGCTCACTGGTCGACGCGGCACGACACCTCGTCGAGCAACATGGCGCTCTTCGACGTGCTCGACCTCGACGACGCTGCGAGGACCCGGAACAGCACGAGCGTGACCGCCGACTACACCGCGGGCGACGGCGGCACGCTGACGGTGACCTCGACGACCTCCAAGGGGTTCGAGGTCGGCGACAGCAAGGGCGCCGTCGAGCTGGAGGACACGACGCAGGGGGACGCCTTCTACGCGACCTTCACGGGCGTGACGGCGACGACACTGACCGGTCTCTCGACCGGCGACATCCTCCTGACGACCCAGACCGACCTCCTCGCGGCGACGCCCGCGAAGGCCTACCCCTGCGCCTACCTCGACGGGCACCCGTTCGACTTCGCTCGGCAGGTCCTCGTCTCGACCGGCGACGCGACCAACGGCGACCACGACGTGCTGCCCGAGACGTGGGGATTCGCCGCCCTCGACGACTGGCTCGACCACGACGACATCGACGCTTGGAAGGACGTCGTGGGCAACAAGAGCGGTACGGACCACGACTGGGCGGTGGTCGTCGAGGAGGGCAAGACCGCCGCCATCAGCTGGTTGCAGACCCTCCTCGCCGAGGCCGGCATCTGGCTCGTCGGTCGGCAGGGGCAGGTCTCCATCCGGGCGGCGCAGAACCCCGACGCGACCGACGCGAACCGCTACGAAGACGCGCTGCACTCGGGTGTCGCCATCACCGACGACGACATCGAGGAGGTGCTCGACCATCACCACTGGTCGACCGAGGTCGCGGTCGAGAGCACGCAGTGCGTCGTCTGGTACGTCCACGGCGACAGCTCTCCGAGCGCGCCGGACTCGGTGTCGGTCGCCGACACCTACACCTCGACCCTCCCGGCTCGGACTAGCGCCGAGCACGACCTCACGGCGTGGGTCTTCCAGTCGAGCGACAACCCCGCGAAGGACGTCGCCTACCGGTGCTACACCTGGGAGTGCCGCGTGCCCGAGTACGTCAAGGTGCGCTGCCGGGGTCTGCGGCTCGCTCAGCTGGTCGCGGGCGACCTCGCGACCCTCTCGACCTCTCGCCTCCGTGGACGTCTTGAGCAGACTGTGGCAGGCTTCTCCGAGGTCGACGTCATGGTCATCGGGAAGCAGGAGGGTTGGATGGACTCCGAGGTCGTGCTGGAGCTGATGGTGCCGGCGCTCAAGACGGCGACGTGATGCGCCCCCCGAGCTACGCCGACGTGCGAGACCACCTTCTCGGGAAGGGCTACCGGGTCTTCGACCGTCGGCCCTTCGACCTGACCCTGTTCGGCATCCGGTCGCCCGAGCGTCGCGCGGGCGCGTGGGACGACCGCATCGGGGCGCTCTTCAACACCCCGAACGGGCAGCGCTGGTGCCTCTCGTGGGAGGGCACGACCGACCCGGGGCTGACGTGGCTACACCAGCCGATGGTCGAGGGCGGCACCGCCGTCATGCTGACCGGCCAGCACCGAGGGGTCTGGAAGCTCGGGAAGCATCGGGGCGTTTACCCGGCGCTCGTGCAAGCCTCGGCGGCGCCCTTCGTCCGCGACCCCGACCGGGACAGCGAGGTGGACATCAACCCGCTCGCCGCCGAGAAGGGCGTCATCGGGCTCAACCTCCACCGTGCCGACGACGACGACGCCGCCGCCAGCGTCGGCCCGTGGTCCGCCGGCTGTCAGGTCGTCCGCCTCCCCTGGGACTTCGCGCAGCTGATGTGGCTCGTCGGGCAGCAGAAGGCGCACGGCAACGGCGACCGGTTCAGCTACGCGCTCGTCGACGACTGGCGGGCGTAGGCACCGCCCTCGGGCGCGTGCTACCTTCGGCCGGACAGGAGGACCCCGTCATGCCCGACCTGACTCCCGGCCACCCGACCCGCTCGCCCTTCCCGCCGCCGAGCGGCAAGCCGCGCAAGCGCCTCGACCTCTCGGGGTTCTGGGATGCCGTCGACCGCGCGCTCGGGTTCGCCGACGTCTTTTTCGAGTCGGACGACATCGAGGAGCGCCGGCAGTGGGTCGCCGTGACCATCGCGGGCGCCTTCGACCTGCCCTTCCTGCCCGAGGCCGCCGAGGTCGCGGTCGTGCGCCTGCTCATCGACCTCGCCGACGAGCTGCGGGACCGCGGGTAGACCGTGCCCGAATGGCTCGCCACGCTGGCGCGCTCGAAGGTCGCGCGCTGGACGATGCTCTCGCTTCTCGTCGTCGTCGTCGTCGGCGGGCTCGGGCTCGCAGCGGTGACCGCCTTCGCCGGAGGCTCGGCGAGCGTCGGCGAGTGGTTCGACGTCGACTACAAGCCTGAGTGCGCCTGCGACTGCGAGGACCTCGTCGAGGTCCAGCGTCAGGTGCCCGGCCTCGCCATCGAGCTAGGGAAGCAGGCCGCCTGCTGCGCCGCCGCCTCGGCCTCGCCATGACCCGCGAGGCGTGGGAGGTCGTCTGGTGGGGCTCGCTGACCCTCCTCTCGCTCGGGCTCGGGCTCGTCGGCGTGCTCTACCTCCGGCTCGCAGCCGGCCGGCAGACCGCGGCGCGGCGTCTCCGGACGTGGTGGACCGGCGCGCTCGCCGCGGTCATCGGCGTCGTCGTCGGGATGGCAGCCATCAGCCCGTGGCTCCAGCACGCGCCCCACGGTCCGGCCGCCCTCGGCTGCACCGGGCTCGGCGGGCTCGCCGCCCTCGGGCGCTTCCTACAGGTCTGGCGCGATGAGCAGCAGTAGCCCCCTCGACATCCTCGTCGGCGTCCTGACGGACCTTGGGACGGGGCTCGGCGAGGCTCGGGTAGAGGGCGCCGAGCAGCGGCGCGCCCTCCGCGACCTCCTGCTGTCGAAGCTGGAGACCATGCGCGCCGAGCACCGCGCCGACTTCGACGCCACGGCGACGCGCCTCGACCGGGTCGAGAGGACCGTTCACGAGCGCGGCGTCCAGCTGGGTCGGGTCGTCGCAGCCGTTGAGCGCATCGCCGCGGTCGAGGAGCGCGCCGAGCGCCGCGCCGAGGCTGCCGAGGAGGCCCGTGCGGCGCTCGTCCTCGCTGGGGTCGAGGGCGACTACGAAGCTGAGCGGCTCAGGATGGAGGCGCGGCGAGAGGTGTCCAACGGGCGGCAAGAATGGCTCGTCCGCTTCTGGAGGGCGCCGGGCGTACAGGTGGCTGTGGGGGTCTTCATCGCGGCGGTCCTAGGATGGGTCGCCTCGCGTCTCGGAGTAGCGCCATGAGCGGTCCCGTCATCGACCCCTGCAAGACCTGCGCGAAGCCATGCCCCGAGAGGAGCCGAACCGAGGAGCGGGTCAAGCGCTGTCGGGAGCTGCTTGCCCTCGACCCTGTCGAGCTTGAGGAAGCGCTCGCAGGCGCTGAGGGCATCCTCGCCGACCTTCAAGGGAAGGTTCGGCGGCTCGCTCTCATACCAGCGGCGTAAAGCACGGTGAGAGCTAGGCGCCTACCGGAGGCGCCCCGAGAGTCGGTCGGCACGCCCGTCGAGGTTTGCGCGGTAGCGTAAATGAGGTTTTGTAGTACAGAATACCAGAAAACCTTGGACAGTCAGTATTAGGCCCCTTATACTCATGGTGTAAGGAGCAACGACATGACCCGCCTCGCCGACACCGCCGCCGACCTCGCCAACCTCGCCGGCTTCCGCGCCGACCGCGCCGACTGGGCCGTCTACGCCGAGGGCACCACCTACGGCATGAAGGGCGGACGCTTCGAGCTTTGCAGCTGCCGCGTCTGCGGCGGCGACTACCTCCGCGCCATGGGCGTCCGGGGTCGGGTCCGCGAGTACTGCTCCAACGACTGCAAGGACCTCCAGGGTCGCATCAACTCCCTCCGCGACCTCGTCGACCGCGTCGCCGACCGCGCCGAGGCCGCTGCCGAGAAGAACGGTCGCGCCGCCGCCGACTCCAAGCTCACCATCCTCAAGTCCGACCTGCTCGCCCTCGCCTCGCACAGCGCGATGCAGTCGGCCTCCGGCCGCCGCGCCGCCGCCAAGGCGAAGGCTCGCCGCGCCGCCGCCGCCGCCGCCGCCGCCAAGTAGACCGACCCACCCCACCCGTACCGACAGGACCCCGCCATGACCTACCGCCGCCGCGACCCGAACATCACCACCGTCACCCTCCGCGGCGAGACCCCGCGAGGCGTCGATAAGAGCCTGACCTACCCGCTTCGCCGTACCGCTGAAGACGGTCGGCTCTTCCTCTACACCCGAACCGGTCTCGCGGTCTTCGACCCCGCGACGGGCGTGCTCAGGGGCAAGCGGCGCATCCTCGTCCACGCGCACGTCGAGTCGGTTTAATACGGAAAGTAATAGACAGCCCTCTGCGCATCCCTTACGCTCAGAGCGTCAACCCAACGGAGCGACACCATGAGCCTCTTCAACATCGCCCTCGACGCCCACAACCCCACCCTCGGCCACGCAGCGAACGCCCAAGGCATCGCCGACGCCATCGTCAAGGCCTACCCGGCGACAAACGCGGCCTACGCGCTCAGCTACGCCAAGCGCTTCCTCGCCGTCCTGTAGACCTCGACCCATCGGCGCCGCTCCGGTGGCGCCCTCGGGCCGGGACCTACCTCGGACACGACAGGAGCAAGACCATGACCCTCGACCTCGCCACCATCTTCACCTACCTCGCCCTCGCCGAGTCGACCGGCCGGAAGCTCTCGCGCGCCGAGCAGCGCTCGGTGGCGACCGTCCTCGCCCTCCGCGCCGCCGGCCCGGTCGACCGCGCAGGCTTCGAGCGCGTGACCGGGCAGACCTCGCACCGCCGCATGAACCCCGGCGCGTGGACCTTCGGCGGCGAGGACGGCGCGCTGCCGCAGCCCTCCGACTGGAACCCCATCGCCAAGGCGGCCCTCCGCATCGGCTGGTGGGGCCGGCTCGTCGACGGCACGCTGGAGCTGTACGACCACCCGCAACCCGAGGCCGGTCGCGAGCTGATGAAGGCCCAGCGCGCCCGCTACAATGAGCGCAAGCAGGTCCGGCGCGACGTCGCCGAGCGGCGCGAGGAGCAGCGCGTGGCGGACATCGCCGCCCTCCGCGCGACGCTGGAGGCCGAGCTGGACGCGATGGACTTCGAGCTGCCGCCCATCCCGACCGAGGACACGGAGGAGCCCGAGACCCCCGAGGACGTCGAGCACCGCCACGAGAGCGGCGCTGCGGACCACGAGGCCGAGGTTCACGCGGCCTTCTTCGCTACGCTCTTCGGGCGCCTCGCCGAGGAGGGCACCGACGTCGCGAGCCTACTCGACGCGCACACAGCGGAGGTCGAGAGCTGGAAGGGTTCGGCGCTCCGTGACGAGCTGCGCCGCCTCGGCCTGCCCGTCTCCGGGCGCGTCGCCGAGCTGCGTTCCCGCATCTTCCTCGGCTGGACCGAGGGCGCGAACCTCCGGCAGCAGGTCCTCGCCGAGTCCGGCGCGTGGCCGGCGGCCTTCCTCGACCTCGCCGAGCTGCGGACCCTCGCCCGCGGCGAGGTGTAGGAAGGGCCGCGGAGGGCGTGGGCGGCACCCTCTCGCCGCCCGCGTCTTCTCCAGCCCGGCCTACGCCGGTCGTAGTAGAGTCAACCAGCCACACAGGAGCCTACAGCCATGACCCCTCGCCCCGACCCTCGCGACGTCCTCGCCATCCTCTTCCTCGGCGCGACGACCGTCGCCGCCCTCGCCCTCGCCGCCGCCCTCGAAGGTAGCTGGACGGTGCTGCCGTGACCGACGATGGCTACCTGCCGCTGAGCCCGGCCACCTTCGCCGCCCTCCGCGGGCACCTCCCCAAGCCCCTCCCCTACTGCCACCTCTGCGGGCAGGACCTCGACGGCTGCATCTGCCCGGTCGAGGCGCTCGCCGAGCCTCGCTGCACCGAGTGCTTGGAGACCATCGACGACCTCGGAGACTGCCGCTGCAACCTCCCGGTGCCGCCACCCGTGGTGCCCCGGTTCGACGGCATCCCCTTCTGAGCGAGCAAGGCCTGCGGCGTCGTCGTCGTCGGCCTTCCCCGCACCGAAGCGGACACGACAGGAGCAAGACCATGGACATTACCCGCCCCGAGGCCGACCACGTCGACATCGACACCTACGTCGACAAGCTCGAAGCCTTCGCCGAGGCCGAGGACCTGCACCGCGACGCCCTCGCCGCCATCGAGGCGGACCGGGGGACCTACGTCGAACGGTACGGCGCCGAGGTCCGGAAGCAGGCGGCAGCCATCTTCGCCGCGCTCGACACGGATGGCGGGCAGGCGCTCCTCGCTCTCCTCGCCCCCTCGAAGCGCGACGCGCTGCGCCGGCTCTTCGGCGAGCCGTCTCGGCAGCTGGCGCTGGTGCCTGTGCCCTCGCCCGAGGTCGAACCCGAGCCCGAGGCCGAGGAGCCCGAGCGGCAGGGTTTGCGCGACCGCGTATACGCTCCCAAGCGCACGGTCGTGACCTACTCGCTCGCCGACCGGCCGACCCGTCCGCGGGCCTCGACGGGCCAGCCGGAGCGCTTTTACCGGTCGCGGGCCTACCGCCAGTTCTGCGACACCGTGGGGCTCGGGACGCCCGACACCTTCACGACGAAGGCCGGCCGGGTCCGCAAGGCCTGCTGGCTCTCGCAGGCCGAGGTCGAGCTGTGCCGCGAGTGGCTCGACGCCCGCTACCGGGCGAGCGGCACGCCGTAGGCCGAGGGCTCCCAGCGCAACTTTCTGCACGGGCGGTGCGATTCTTCCTTTACAGGTCGGGTCGCGCCGCCTAATACTGTCAGCGTAAGGAGCAAGAACATGACCACCGCAACCCTCGCCCGCCTCGCCCGCCTCGACGCCCGATACTCCGAGGTCTACTTCAAGGCCGATGAGCGGACCGCCTACGTTTGCACCGTCTCCACCACCGACGAGACCGGTCGTCGGGTGCCCCGCTCGCCTGAGCGCGTCATCGCCACCTATCGCTACAACATGCGGACGGTGTCGGAGACAGGTGCGGTCACCGACCCGACCGACGTCGACGTCTTCGAGGCTCTCGCCTTCGCGCAGGCCTACCTCTACGCGGCTCGTGCCAGCGAGCTGTCGATGTACCTCTACGGAGCAGGCCGCCCGCAGGCGAAGAGCTGGAAGCGCGCCGACTACCGCGCCATCAAGGCGGCGGTCGACTACCTCCGCGCCGACCTCGACGCCGAGCGCAAGCGGCTCCGTCGCGAAGCTGACCGCATCTGGACCGCCTTGAAGAAGGCCTCGGCGTAGACCTCGACGGCTCGCCGCCCCTCCGGGGGTAGCGAGCCGCCGGGACCTACCTCGGAACAGGAGCAAGACCATGACCGCCCTCGCCCCCAACACCACGACCTCCGGCGCACCCCACGCGCTCACCCTCGGCGACCGGGTCCGCGCGACCTACGCCATGCGCGGCGCCTCGCCGGCCATCCGGCGCAACGCGCTGACGCCCTCCGGCCACGACCTCTCGGCCGGTGCCAAGGTCGACCCGACCTGCTGGGCGCCCCTCGCGCTGGAGCAGGTCCGTGACGACATCCGGACGCGCCTCGCCGACGACGAGCCGACCGACGTCATCCGTAGCCTCCAGACGTGGCACGTCGACTTCCGCGGGCACGAGGAGCTGCCGGCCGGTCGGCTCGCCGGTCGCTACATGACCTCGAAGGGGTTCAGCGAGCCCGTCGCCTTCACGCGGCGCGCCCTCCGGCAGTTCTGCGGCGACGTCCTGCCCGGTCGCGGGCTCGGCTTCCTCGACGCGCTGACGCGCATCCCGGCGCACGCCAAGGGCGGCCCCAGCGGCGCGATGCTCGCGACCATGAACCTCGCCACCTTCGTTCGCGCCGCCGACGACCTCCGTGCCCGCAACGTCCGTCTCTACCGGCGCGACCTCGGCGACGGTCGCGCCGGGCTCGTCGCCCGCGCGGTGGTCTCCGAGAGCTACGTCACGTACAGCGACTTGGAGCTGGTCGAGGCGCTCCTGTCCGAGCCGTCGATGGCACAGCTGCCGGTCCTCGCCTACACGTCGACCGACTCCGGACTGCGCCTCCGCATGGCGATGGAGCCGATGAGCGGTGCCCCCGAGGTCGGCAAGCCCATCCAGATGCTGGAGGCGTGGAACAGCGAGGTCGGCGAGACCGCCGTCACGCTCAAGGGCGGGCTGTGGACGTTCGTCTGCACGAACGGGCTCGCCGGCTTCGAGCCGGGTCTCGTCCGCCGTTGGAACCACTCGGGCCGGCGCGACCGCATCGCGAAGGGCGTGCCCGAGGCGGTCGACGAGCTGCGGGTTCGCGCCTCCGGCCTCCTCGACCGCTACACCGCGGCCCTCGACGTCGGCATCACCGACGCGATGGCGTGGATGGACGAGATGCTCGCCGACACGCTCTCCGACGAGCGCATCGAGCGCGCCAAGGTCGCGCTGCTCGACGACGCGAACAACGCGGCGCCGATGGGCTCGCTCGCTCGGGTCGTCAACGCAGTGACGTGGACCGCGCAGGCCGAGCCGGACCTGTTCGCCGCCGAGCAGGTCGAGCACGCGGGTGCGAAGCTCATCGCCCGCGGCCTCCAGCAGGCCCGGAACGGCGTCATCCGGGTCGCCGAGGCGTAGGACCCGAGCCCGAGCGCCGGGCAGGTCACACAGCAGCGAGGGCGGCTCCGAGAGGGGTCGCCCTCTCGTCGTTCGGGCCTCCGGTCTCCCGGCATCTACGCGGTCGCGCAAAGGTCTGAGCGTGCTACCTTGCGACCGAGCTACCTCGGAGGTCCTGTGCGCCGCTACACCGTGTCTGCCTCGCTCGTGGCGGTCGTCGACGACGACACGAAGCTACCGGCGCCCTCGACCTCCAGCGATGGGGTCGCGGTCGGCGCCGACGCCGAGGAGGTCGTCTGGTACGTCGACCTCAACGACTGGTCGACCGACAGCGGCACCGCCGTCTGCTGGTACTACGACACGGTCGGCGACGTCTGGGTGCCCGGCAAAGAGCTGACGGTCAACGCGACCAACGGTGGCGTCATCGTGCAGAAGTGCCTCGGCGACCGGGTCGACCTCCAGCTCAAGACCATGACCGGGCAGGCCGACGCGGTCCGCTACCGGTTCGGCAAGGTCGTCGACTGATGGCCGGCCCCTTCGACTGCCTCCTGCACGACGGGCTCCTCCTCGCCGACCCTGTCGCCGCCGCGGTAGCCGCCGCCGCCGGGCTGACGTGGACGACCCTCGACCTCGGCGACGGCACCGAGACGGACACGGCCGGCGTCAAGGATGCGAGCAGCGTCCTCGGGAAGACGAGCACGCTCGTCGCCGCCAACGCCCACGGCAACTGGGACGGCGGAGTGGACGGCTACAGCAACCTCACCGAGCTGCTCTCGACCTTCGACACAAGCTACGGCTCGCTCATGCTGTGGCTGACCGGCAACATCGCCGTCACCGGCCCCTCGGCCGGCGCCGCTCATATCGGTCTGATGGTCTCTCCGGACGGCGTACCAGCGAACGGAGAGGGGTACTACAGCGACATCATTATCAACACGTCGAACCAGTTTCGCGCCCGGACGACCGAGCGCATCGGGACCGGCACGACGGCGGCGGTCACGCTCACCGGCACCAAGTTCGACATGCTGATGGTCTGCTCGCTCGGCGCCTCGAAGGTCGAGGAAGCGACCGGGACCACGTGGGGCGACTCTGGCGGTCGAAAGTGCAGCTCCGAGTCGACCGACGCTGGCGGGACGTGGGGGGCGCTCTGGGGCGGCCTCCAGATGGGGCAGGACGGCTCCTCCCCCGGGACGGTGACCTTCAGCGGCCTCCAGCTGGCGTGGACCGGCCTCCAGCGTCCGGCGTTCGGGTAGCCCCGAGAAAAGGGCTCGACGCCTTACGCGGATAGCGCTAAGCTCCTCCCACGGTCAGCGTAGACCGGACAGGAGCAACCCCATGATGAAGAAGACCCACGCGGTCGCCGAGCTTCGCAGGCTCGCCGACCTCCTCGAAGCCCTCGACCTCTCGCCCTTCGAGGAGGAGGGACCCTACAAGGGCGCCCTCGCCTCGGCGTCGGTGAGCTACGACATCGGCGCTCCCGACGAGCACTGGAGCAAGGTCGGCCTCGGCTACTGCCCGCAGGTTCACGTCTCCACGGCGACCTTCCTCGCGGTCGTCGGCGAGGCTGTCGAGGTCAAGGCCTACGGCTTCGACTACCGCGCTCGCACCTGCTACCTCCGCGCCATCGTCGACGGCACCATCTGGTCGTGCAGCGCCGACGTCGACGTGGTCGGCCTCGGGCACATGATGCCGACCGCCGAGGCCGGTCTCGTCGTCAAGGTCGAGGTGCCCCGTGGCTGACCTCGACGCCATCGAGAGCTGCGGCATCTATGGCGCTCTCGCCGACGTGATGGCGCGCGTCGGCTACGTCTACAAGTCGGGGCAGACGACCTTCGGCGACCGGTACACCTACGCGGGCGAGGCCGACCTCATCCGTGCCCTCCGGCCCGCGATGGTGCAGGCTGGCGTCATCGGTCCGGCGCCTCGGGTCCTCTCCTCCGAGGTCGTCGAGCACGCCCCGACCCGCAAGGGCGCGCGGCAGTTTCGGGCCGAGGTCCTCGTCGAGTACGTCTTCGCGCACCGAGACGGCTCGACCTTCTCCGTGACGGTCGCCGGCTGCGGGGTCGACACGGGCGACAAGGTCGTGTCGAAGGCGATGACGAACGCCTACAAGTACGCCCTCCGGCAGACCTTCTGCATCGAGACCGGCGACGACCCGGACCGCCAGTCGAGTGCCGCGCAGGAGTCGCCCGCGGAGGCGGCGCACGACCCCGAGTGGGACGAGGACCGCGTGCGGTTCTGCGCCAAGCTGCGCGAGTTCGGGCTCGACTACGACGCCGTCAAGGCGTGGGGGCTCGGGACCCAGCAGGGCAAGCCCTCGACGTGGACGCGCGCCGGTCGCTCGTCCTTCGTCCGCGACCTCATCGCCGGCAAGCACTCCGACCTCTACCAGCCCGAGCCCGGCTCGGCAGGCTGAACCAACCACCCGCCGCCGAAGGGCGGCACCGACAGGAGCACCACCATGGTCAACAAGGTCACCCTCATCGGCAACCTCGGGGCAGACCCCGAGGCTCGGACCGCCGGCAGCGGCACGGTCGTCGCCAACCTCCGGCTCGCGACCTCGCGCCGGGCGAAGGACCGCGACGGCAACTGGAACGACGAGACCGAGTGGCACTCGGTGGTCTGCTTCGGCAAGACCGCCGAGGCGGTCCAGAAGTACTGCCAGAAGGGCAAGCAGCTCTACGTCGAAGGCCGCCTCCAGACCCGGAAGTGGCAGGACAAGGAAGGCCGGGACCGCTGGTCCACCGAGGTCGTCGCGCACGAGGTCAAGTTCCTCGGCGGTCGCGAGGGCGGCGCCGAGGGCGGCTCGACGCGGACCCGTCCGGTCAGCCGGCAGCAGCCCCAGCAGCAGCAGGGCGGCGGCTACCGCGGCGGCTCGGCGGACCCCAACGACATCCAGTTCTGACGGGGGCCGCCTCGGCGGTCGCGAGCTGATGCCGCTCGCCTGATGAGCCCGGCAGGGCGAAACCCCCCGACAGGAGTAACTGTGGACAAGACTGTGGACAGCGCGGCGACCGCCATCGACCGCGACATCATCGACGACCTCGAACAGGTCCGCGACAGTGGCGAGGTCAACATGCTCGACCGCCGAGGCGTGATGCGCGTCGCCAGTGCCCTCGGGCTCTACGGGCTCGTGGTCTGGCTCGACGACTGCACGTCGTCTCGCACCTACACTGACGCCCTCCGACAGATGGGGCCGGCATGACCCCCGTCGCGACCCTGCCCGAGGGCTTCGAGCTGCCCGACCTCGCCGGGCTCATCGCCGAGCGGCTGGAGGCCCCCCAGCGCTTCCTCGGCGAGACCGAGGAGGACGTGGCGACCCGCCTCGGGATGCCCATCGTCCGGCAGCTGACCCGACCCGACTCGGCGCCGGGCGGCTACAAGGCGCTCCGCATGTCGAACCTCGGCAAGTGCGCTCGCTCGCTCGCCTACCGCCTCGCGGGCGTCGCCGGCAAGGGCCGGACCATCGACGCCCGCGCCAAGGTCACCTTCGCGATGGGCGACACCGCCGAGTCGCTCGTGCTCGCCGCGCTCGCCGACGCGCTCTCGATGGGCCTCGGTCCCGAGGGCGCTCGGCTCGGCGGCCTCCGGCAGGAGACCGGGCAGGGCGTCGCCGTCCTCCGGCACCACCTCCCCGGCCTCCGTATGCCGGTCGAGGTCGTCGGCCACCCTGACGGGTTCATCGTCGTGCCCTTCTCGCGAGCCTGCGACGACGGCACGTCGTACCCGACCGAGGTCGCGCTCTTGGTCGAGGTCAAGAGCACGTCGAGCTACGGCTACGACAAGGCTGTCGAGGCGCTGCGCGCCGGACGGTCGCCGTGGGGTCCGAGCGAGACCTACTGGTGGCAGGGGCAGGGCTACCTGCGCGCCCTCGGCGTACCGGCCCTCGGGGTCGTCCTCCTCGGGAAGGACTCGGGCGCCATCACGAGCTGGTGGGAGGTCCCAGACCCGCACTTCGACGACCTGCTGTCCGACCACCTGACGCGCGTCCTCTTCGGCGGCGCGCCCGAGCACGCCCCCCGGATGCTCGGCGACGGCACCCTGCTGGAGCCCGCCGAGCAGGAGGTCTACCGGCGCTCGGGCACCCGCAAGAACGGCACGACCTACACGAAGGGCGAGCCGAAGGGCCGCTCGGGCAAGCTCCCCTGGCAGTGCACCTACTGCGACCACTGGCAGGTCTGCTGGGGCGACGAGGTCGAGAGCCGAGTCGACAAGGACTGGCGAGGTCGGCCGAGCCGCTCGCTTTACTACGTCGGCCAGCGAGGCTGAGACCGGCTGTTCCGGCGACAGAAACAGGCCTGCAAGCTGTCCGAGGGGGTTCACCTAACCCTCGACACCCCTAAGCCCCCTCGGCAGCTTGTAGGCCTATTACGCGGTCGCGCAGACACCTTACGCCGAGCGTCCTACCCCTCGCCGGAGTAGGATGGGCTCGGACCTTTCACCCTCCACCGGAGACTTCCCCATGACCCTCGACAAGTACCGCCGCGAGAAGTCGCTGACGCTCCCGGCTCTCGCCAAGCATCTCGGCCTCCCCTACAACACGACGTGCTCGCTCGTCTACGGGCACCGCCGCCCGAGCATCGAGCGCATCATCATCATCGAGAAGGCGACGAAGGGCGCCGTGAAGCTCACCGACTGGGCGACCGGCTGATGGGCGGCGCCAACTCCAACCGCAAGGGCAAGCGCTTCGAGCGCGAGGTGGTTCGCGCCGCCGAGCGCGCCGGCTTTCGGGCTCGGCGCCTCGCGCCTCTCCAGGCACGCATCGGCAGCGACGTTCCCGACGTCGAGCTGACCGTACACGCCGAGTGCGTCTTCGACGTCGAGTGCAAGGCCTACGCCCGCAAGCCGAACCCCCTCGCGGTCATGCCGCAGGCGGTCGCGCAGGCTCGCCGCGGTCACTACCCGGCGGTCATCTGCACCGAGGTCCGGCCGGGCTGCCCGAGCGACCCGATGGTCACCCTCCGGCTCGACGACTTCCTCGACCTGCTCGGGTACGCTGCCGAGAGCGCGCCGTGACGTGGCACCCCGCTCCCCTCGACCTCGTCCGCGAGGCTGACCGCGAACGCTGGACGCCCGAGCGACCGGCGCCGACGCTCGTCGGCTACCTCGTCGTCTGGGCCGACCTCGCCGAGGGGCGCCGCTGGACGAAACGCAAGCTGTCGAAGCACCTCGGCTGGACCGAGTGGCGAGCCCGCGAGGTCCTCTCTCGGGTCAAGTCCGAGCAGGCCGACTGGACGTCGGAAACGCTCGACGTCGAGCCTGCCGAGGAGGCCTCCCCCGGAAACGACCCACCAACCGGAGTGATTCCAGGGGGTTCGGGCGACGTTCCGCCCATCGCCCGCGCCCGCGCCCGCGAGCGTCTTACCAGTACAAGTACATCTAGAGTTTCTACGTCGACTTCGGCTGTCTGGGAGTCGGTCAACGCCCTCCGAGCCGAGCATGGTCTCACCCGTGCCTTGAAGCTCACGAAGGGCCGCCGGGTCACCCTCGAAGCCCGAGCCCGAGAGCACGGCGCCGAGGCGGTCGTCGAGGTCTGGCGCTGGGCGCTGACCTCGGAGTCGAAGCGAGCGGCCTACCTCCGAGAGGGCGGCTACGTCCGGCCGGAGACCCTCCACCGGGCGAGCAAGTTCGCCAGCTACTCAGACCTCGCAGCCGAAGACGCTGCACGAGCTACGCCGACGTCGGGCGGCGACGCTCTCGACACCTTCCTCGACACCTGACAGGAGCACCACCATGACCTTGCAGATGCGGCGCCTCGCCATCGCGCTCGCCATCACCTTCGCCGCCGGGCTCGCCCTTCTCCTCGGAGGTCCCGATGTCCTCTCCTGACGTCAAGGCCGGCTGGCGTGAGCTGCGCGACGCGGGGCACCGGCTCGGGCGTAGCGTCAACCTCGACGTACTCCTGCGCTCGTGGGTCTCGGCCTTCGAGGGCGTGCCCTCTCGGGCTCTCGCCGCCGCGGTCTCGGCCTACATCGCCGAGTACGACGAGCTGCTGATGCTCGCTCCCGAGCTGCGCCGGTCGGCGGTCTCGGCCGGTCGCCCGTGGCCGGTGCCGGCCTACATCGCTCGGAAGCTCTCGGCCGAGCACTGCCGGAAGCCCCCGACGGAGCGCGACCTGCTCCGCGGTCGCTGGTGGGGTCCGACCGGGTCGGCCGGAGACGCCGAGAGCTGGATGGACTGGTCCGAGCTGGAGGCGATGCGTCGCGTGCACACCGACGCGGGCTGCTACAGCGCGTGGCTTCCCTCGGCTCGGGTCGGCTTCCTCGCCATCCGTGCGGTGTCCGGCTGGCGCCCAGACTGGCCCGACCCGGCGCCGCTCGGCAACGTCGAGCCGGCCGCCTCCTGCGGCATGTGGTGCGCCATCGAGAAGGACCCTGACGGGAAGCCCTTCTGGCCCGAGCAGGTCCGCCTCGACTGGGGGGTCGAGGTCGTGAAGCTGCGCGCCCGCGAGGCGACCTCGGACGCCTACCTTGCCCACCACAACGTGCGCCGCTGGCTGGCGTCGACAGGAGCCTCGACGTGAGCAACCACGACCACCGACCCGAGCTGGACTGCGACTCGCCGCCTCCGGCAGCCGCCTCCGGCCGCGCCTACCGCCTGCGGCTCTTCTTCGTGGGGGACACGCTCTATGCCGCCTCCCCACCTCGGAGCACCGAGGAGCCCGACATCATCGACTACGGCTACCGCTGCGTCGACCTCCACGTCGACGTCCCTGCGGACCTCCTCGCCGCGGACCGCTGGTCGGCGAAGGTGGTGCGCTGATGTGCCTCTTCTGCCGAGGGAAGGGCTGCCCGGCCTGCGTGGCCGCGCTCAAGTCGCCGGTCCGCCGAGGGAAGTACACCGCCGACCTGACGCGCGAGCAGTCGCGCAACGTCTCGAAGAAGCTCCACCCGACCGGCCATCCGGAGCTGGTCGGCGTCGCCGAGACCCGGAAGTGCGGCGGCTGCGGGCTGACCGCCAACGTCGGCGGCCGACTCTACTGCTCGACGCTCTCCTCGGACCTCGGGGCGCTGCTCAAGCACGGCGCCTCGAAGGTCCGCCCGAGCTGGCGAGCCTGCGACCGGTGGCAGGCATGAGGTGCCGCCCTTGGACCTCGGCCGAGCTGACCCGAGCCGTGATGCTCCTCGATGACGGCTTGAGCAAGGTCGACGCGGCGGCGGTCCTCGGTCGCTCGTCGGGCTCGCTCAGGAAGGCTCTCTCACGCAACCGCGCCGAGGCGTGGGCGAGGCTTCGACAGAAGCAGCGTCACAGGGGTGTGTAGCGGCCGGTAGCCCTTGACACGTCCGAGGAGAAGGGCTTACGCTTGTGGCGCTATTACGCGACCGCACAAAGGCGAGGAGGAGCGATGCTGGACGTCGGATACGGAGCGAGGGCGACTCGCCGAGGAGACGCCTGGGTGGTGACCGACCGCCTCTCGGGTGACCTGCTCCTCGTCATGCCTGCGAGCGGCGATGAGGGACAGGACCGCGTGCTCATCCAGAAGAGCTTGCGGCGTGCGGCTCGGGCCTCGCTGATGTGGCTCGCCGCCCAGACGCCCGCGGAGGCGTAGAGGGGCGCGGTGCCTCGACCTCGCCAGCCGAGGCACCGCTACGGCGGACAGGAGCGCGTCGCCGATGGCCGGACGGTAGCAGTGCCCGACACCTCGCGCCAGCCCGACTTGACAGGGTAGGATGGGCGTGCGATACGAACGTCACCCGATGCGTTAGCGCGCTCGGCGTAGACAGGAGCCCGGTCCCGTGGGACGCAAGAGCAGCGACGACGACGTGCGTGAGCGCCTCGACGAGGTCGAGGCCCAGCTACGCACGGGCGTCTGGACGGGGAAGGTGCAGCGCCGGCTCGCCGAGAAGTGGAACGTGCAGCGCCGGCAGGTTCAGCACGACGCTGCGAAGGTCCGCAAGCTGTGGTCGGAAAACCTCGGAAAGGCCGACCGGCAGGCCGAGGCCGCTCGCCTGCTCGAAGAGGTGCGCGCCCTCCGGACCGCGAGCGCGGCGCGAGGGCTGACCGCGGGCGACGCCTCGATGGTGCGCGTCGCCTACCGGCTGCTCGACCTCGAAGCGAACCTGCTCGGGCTCAAGGGTCCCATCGACGTCCGCGTGAGCGTCGCCGAGGCGGACCCGCTCGCCGACGCCCGAGCCGTGCTGGAGGTCTTGCCCGAGGTCGCCGGCATGCTCGGGCTCGACGCCGAGGGCATCATCGACGTCGCCTTCGAGGAGGTCGCGTGACTCCCGACCTCGTCCCTTGCCCGACCTGCTACGCCGTACCCGGCGAGCCGTGCGACCCGAAGTCACTCGGCCGCCACCCCTTCCACGCTCGGAGACTCGCCATGACCGAGGAAGTCCAGAACGCCAACCGCATCGACATCCCGCCGCCGCCCGCAGACTGCGAGGGGCTGTGGCAGGTCATCAGCCTCCAGCCCGGCGCCGTCGACCAGCTGGTGGTCCTCCTCGGCGACGGGTGGGAACCGCTCGTTGCGAACGTCATCGCGCAGGTCTCGGCCGGCACCGGACTGGACCCGCGGCGGCGAGGCCAGCCGAAGGTCGTGCATGGCATCGCGTGGCACCTCCGGCGGCGCTGCCCCGCTGGCACCCCGCCTTCGCAGCTCGTGCTCTCGCTGTGAGTGAGCGCCCGGTCATCGACCACGACTGCCCGACGTGCGACGCTCGGGCCGGCGCGCTGTGCGGGAAGCCCTCGCCCCTCGACGTCTGCGTTTGCGGTCTGACCTGCGAGGAGCACGAGCAGGGCACCCCGGTTGGGCACGCCTGCCGCCGTTTCCTCGTCCCCAAGCCGAGGTCGCCGGTCGCGCTCTCGCACTCGGACCGGCATCGAGGAAGGGCTGACCGTCGCTGGCGCAGGATGGTCCGCTGCTACGACTGCGAGACCCGCGTGCCGATACTCAAGGGCAAGTGGGGCTGGCGTCAGCGCCGCCTCGACCGAGGACCGCGCACGAAGCGCCGAGCCATCTGCGCGGCGTGCATCGCCGCCGAGGAGACCGAAGAGTGACCCCCGACCTCGCCGAGCGAGCGACCTACGAACGCCGAGCCCTACACGACCTCAAGCAGGACCCCGACAACCCGAAGAGCCACCCCGACCGCAACCTGCGCGCCATCCGAGCGAGCCTCGCCGCGCACGGGCAGGTCGCCCCGCTCGTCGTGCAGGCGTCGACGGGCGTCATCATCGCTGGCAACGCGACCGCGCTGTGCATGGCCGCCCTCGGGATGGTCGAGGCCGACGTGGCTGTGGTTGACTGCGACGACGAGGAGCGGCGCCGGCTCGCAGTCCGGCTCAACCGGACGTCGGAGCTGGGCGAGTGGAACACCGACAACCTACGCGCCGCCCTCGACGGCTGGGGCGAGGATGGCTTCGACGCCGAGCTGTGGTCGGCTGATGAGGCCGCCGCGCTCTTCGAGGGGACCGGCGGACCGGGCTCGGGCTCGGGCAGCGGCGAGGACCCCTACAGCCGCAAGGTCAAGGCGCCGGTCTACGAACCGAAGGGCGAGTGCCCCGAGCCGTCCGACCTCTTCGACATCACGAAGAGCGCCGAGCTACGGGCGGACATCGTCGAGGCCGACCTGCCGCCCGACCTCACCACCTTCCTGCTCGAAGCGGCCGACCGGCACACGCGGTTCCACTTCCGACGCATCGCCGAGTTCTACTGCCACGCCGAGCCCGAGGTGCAGCGCCTAATGGAGGCTTCCGGGCTCGTCATCATCGACTTCGACGCCGCCATCGAGGCCGGCTTCGTGAAGCTCTCCTCGCGCCTCGGCGCGCTCGCCGACGACGAGGTCAGCCGTGCGTGACGACTTCGTCGCCTTCATCCTCTCGCACGGTCGAGCAGACCGGGTCCACACCTACGACGAGCTGCGCCGGTCCGGCTACACGGGCCGCATCTACGTCGTCATCGACGACGAGGACGAGAGCGCCGAGCACTACCACGCGACCTTCGGCGCCGAGGTGCTCGTCTTCTCCAAGGCTAACATCGCCGCGCGCTTCGATGAGGCGGACAACTTCGACGACCGGCGCGCCATCTTCTACGCCCGCAACGCCTGCTGGGACCTCGCTCGGCAGGTCGGCGCCCGCTACTTCATCCAGCTCGATGACGACTACACGAGCTTCTTCTACCGCTTCGACACCGCCGGCATGTGGGGCTCCTACCGCATCCGGTCGACGCTCAACGACCTCTTCGAGGCGCTCGTCGACTTCCTCGACGAGACCCAAGCGGCCACGGTCGCGATATCGCAGGGCGGCGACCACATCGGCGGCGCCCCTCCCGACATCCGGCTCAAGCGCAAGGCGATGAACAGTTTCGTGTGCGATGTCGAGCGGCCCTTCGACTTCGTCGGCCGGGTCAACGAAGACGTCAACACCTACGTCTCGGAGGGGCGCCGCGGGAAGCTCTTCCTCACCGTGATGCAGGCCCAGCTCAACCAGAAGCCCACGCAGGCGAACGCGGGCGGGATGACCGACCTCTACCTCGACGCCGGCACCTACGTGAAGAGCTTCTACACCGTCCTCTACGCGCCCTCGGCGGCGCGCATCGGCGAGCTTGGCGACCCCGGCAGGAAGGGCGGCGCCGAGAAGGGCGTGGCGCACTACCGCATTCACCACGCCATCGACTGGCCGAGGACCGCCCCGTGCATCCTCCGCGAGGAGCACCGCCGTGAGCGCTGACCCCGAGCTGTGGGCCACCGAGCCCTTCATCGGCCCGTTCACGATGCGCGACGCGCTGCGACTGCACGACTTTCTGTGGGATGACGAGCTGCTACGCATGGAGGTCGAGGACGTCGTGCGGCGCGCGTTCGCGCTCGGCGAGGACCTCGATGAAGCGCTGTGGCGCGCCTGCTGCGAGTGGGACCTATGAGCCGCGACCACCCGGTGCCCCGTCGGCACGACAGCTACCTCGAAGCCTACCGGCACGGCGTGAAGGCCGGCCGCTGCTCGCGCCTCATCTCGCGACAGGCACCGGTCCCCTCGGTCTACGTCGAACGGCAGGCGCAGGCGTGGCGCAACGGGTACAGCGAGGGGCTCAAGGGGTGAGCGCGGACCCGCGCGCCGAGGCCTACGCAGCCGCGCACCGGCTCAAGGGCTTCCTCGCGGCGAACCCCCTCGCGGTAGCTCGTCTGTGGCAGCCGAAGGGCTGGACGCCCGAGCGGACCTCGCAGCGCGAGGCGATGCGGCGCCTCCTCGGGACGCCCGACCTGCTGGTGTTCGTCCTCCTCGGCGGCAACCGCTCGGGCAAGACCGAGGCCGGCGCGCAGCTCGTCGTCGCCGTCGCCCTCGGCTCGGACCACCCGGCGGTCCAGCTGTGGTCGCGCGTCAACGGCATCCCCATCGACCGCGTCCAACCGGGTCCGGGCGTCGTCTGCTGCTCGGCGCTCACCGGCAATGAGAGCATCCGCATCCAGCGGCCGAAGGTCGAGGCCTACCTGCCGGCCGGGTCGAGGTGGTCGAACCGCCACGGGCACGGCGAGGCGAGCGTGCGCCTGCCCAACGGTGGGGTCATCCTCTTCAAGTCGAACGACCAGCGAGAGCGCGCGTTCCAGGGCGCTGACTGGGACATGCTGTGGCTCGACGAGGAGCACGACGAACCAGTCTTCAACGAAGGTCGGATGCGCCTCGCCGACCGCGCAGGCCTCGCGGTCTTCACGATGACCCCGCTCAAGGGCAAGACGTGGGTCTACCGGCGGTTCGTCGAGGAGCCCGAGGACGGCTCAGCGAGCTACGCGCTCAACAGCCGGGACAACCCGCACGTCCCGCAGGACTACCTCGAACGCCTGCTGGCGCAGTACGGGCCGCACGAGAGAGCCGCTCGCGAGCGCGGCGAGTTCACCGCGCTGGAGGGGCGCGTCTTCGAGTTCTACCGGCACCTCCACGTCGTCGAGGCCTTCGACCCGCCCGAGGACTGGCAGCGCTTCCAGGGCTGGGACTTCGGGACGCGCAACCCGACCGCGGTCGTCTGGTGCGCCCTCGACCCGAGCGATGACGTCCTCCACGTCTACCGCGAGCACTACAAGGCCGGCTGGACCGTGAAGCAGCACGCCGAGCGGGTCCACGAGCTGGAGGCCTGCGAGACCTGTCTCGGCGAGCCTGTACAGCCGTCTGTGGACGTCGACGACAGCTGGCTCTACCCGGACGACCCGGAAGTAGTCGCCGCGGGTTTCTGCGACCGCGTAGATGGTCTACGGGTCTGCCCGGGCTGCCTCGGTCGAGGTCGGCGAGAGCCGCTGCCTGAGTGGCGCGTAGGCGACCCCGCAGCCAAGTCCGAACGGCTGACCCTCGCCCGCGAGCACGACCTCCAGACGGTCAAGGGGCGCAACGACGTCCGGCCGGGTCTCAACTCGGTCGCCGAGCGCCTCGCGCCCGACGTCGAGGGGCGCGCCCATCTCGTCGTGCACGACTCCTGCCCGAGGCTCGTCGGCGAGTTCGAGGGCTACGTCTGGAAGACCACCCGAGGGTCGAAGGCCGACCCCAAGGACGAGCCGCTCAAGCGCGACGACCACGCGCTGGACGCCCTTCGCTACGTCGTGTTCCGGCTCAAGCGCGGGCAAGGATCCTTGGCGTAGACCTCGGCGGGCAGGGCATCCGGCAGACCCTTACGCAGAAAGTCTAAGAAAAGTCTTCGCCGAGAGCACGAGGGAGTCTTATACTCAGGGTGTAAGGAGAACAACATGACCCGCACCGCCGACACCGCCGCCCTCGACACCTACCGCGCAACCGTCCTCGCCGCCCTCCGCGCCAACTGGGAAGGGACCATTGGCGACGACATCGCGGCCAAGTACCCGAACACCATCAAGAACAGCTTCCGCCGCGGTGCTTGCCCCCACACCACCGCTCACCGGCTCACCCTCCGCGCCCTCGGTGTCCGGTAGACCCACCCCCACTCAACCCAACGGAGCACCGACCATGACCTACCTCGACCGCCTCGCCGCCCTCGCCCGCAACGTCGCCGCCGCCGACAAGAGCTTCGACAGCTTCTTCGCCGCCATCGGCACCGACGAGACCGGCATCACCGCCGACTCGGCGATGCTCCGCGACCTCTTCAACGCCCTCCGCGCCGCCGCCTGGGACAACTTCGGCTTCGACGCTCGCTTCACCTCGGACGTCTACGGGCACTGGACCGCCAGCACCGACTTCGGCAACCGGGTCGTCTCGACCTTCAACGACCTCGTCGAGGGCGACGAGACCCCGATGCTGACCGACCGCAACGACAGCGTCAGCCCGGCCCTGTGGCTCAAGGCGCTCTCGTCCGCCATCGTCGACCAGCGCATCATCGAGGCCGACGCCGAGCGCGCCGAGCTGGACCGCCTCGCCGCCCTCCCCCACTACGCCGACGACTTCAACACCGCCGCCGACGCCTACGCCGACGCCCTCGACCGCTGAGCCACGACGCCTCCCTCTCGGCTCGGTCGAGGGGTCGCGCCGCGCCTCCGCGGACCCGAACAGGAGCCCACGATGTCCTCCCAGCTCACCTCCCTGACCGTCGCCGACCTGAAGCGCCTCCGGCGCGCCGTCCATGAGCACGCCTACATGCTCGGCTTCGAGGCTGGGCGCGAGTATGACCGCACCATCGGCGAGAGCCACCGCCGCGGTGACGCGGTCGTCTCGGGCTCGGCTCGTCGCCTGCCGGCCGACTTCCTCGGCCGCCGGTACTGGAGCACCAACCCCTACCTCGGCCGCTTCGGTGTCGCCGGCCTCGACCACGCCTTCGAGGGCTGGGGCTTCCTCCGGCGCTGGTACGAGCGCGGCTTCGAGCGCGGTCGCTGGGCGACCACCCCCAGCTTCGTCGAAGCGCACGCCCGCCACGATGCCCGCGCCGCCGCCCGAGCCTGAACCCCGACGCCTCCTCGCCGGTCCCCTCGGGCCGGGTCGAGGCGCCGCGATTCAGCGGACCCGAACAGGAGCCCCACCATGACCCGCTGCCCCTACTGCAACGACCGCTTCGAGGACCTCGACGCGCACGTGCCCTGCCCCGAGGACGCGGGCGACAACCCCATCGCCTCCATCGCTCGCCGCCGCGCCGTCTCCGACGCGCTCGCCGAGGGTCGCCACGCCGCCCTCCGAGAGCGCGCGACCGGCAAGGCCCAGACGAACCCCTACCCCGAGGGCAGCAACCTCAACAGCTGGTGGCGTCGCGGCAAGCTCGTCGCCGACCTCGGCCGATAGCGCGACGCCCGAGCTGCCCGCCAGAAGGGCACCGCCAGCTACCGCCCGAGCGCCGCGCGTTCGGTCACGGTAGCTGTCGTGCTGGACCCCTCGCAAGTCCTGCGCTACGGTGCGGGTCGTGAGCTGGTTCGACCCATCGACGTGGAGCTGGGTGCAGCGCGCCGTCGCCGCGGTCGTCGCCGACAAGGCGCCCGTGGCCGACCATGGCGCCGACGCCGACGGTCCCTACTCGCGCCCCCCGAGCTACGACCAGCTCAACGCGCTCGCCGCCATGTCTCGGTTCGCCTACGTCTACGCCTCGACGACCCGCCGAGCCGCCGACCTCGCGAGCCTGCCGCTCAAGCTCTACGCCGGGCACCCGGCGCGCGACCCCGACGCCGAGGTAGTCGGCGACCACCCGCTGCTCGACCTCCTCGACGAGCCGAACAGCGACCAGACCGGCGAGGAGTGGCGACGGCAGCAGGCGGTCGACCTCTTCCTGCCCGGCAACGCCTACGCGCTCAAGGTCGGCCCCTCGCCGAAGTCGCCGCCGCTCTCGCTCCTCCGGCTGCACCCCGAGGACGTCCGCATCGTGCCGCAGCGTCACGGCGCCGCGGTGCGCGCCTTCGAGGTCAACCTCGGCGATGACGGCCGCTGGTACGACCCCGAGCTGGTCATGCACGTCCGAGGCCCGAGCTGGGAGCGCGGTCCGCAGGGGCTCTACGGGCAGGGCGTCATCCGAGCGCTACACGACGAGCTGACGACGAAGATGCGCGCCCGCGAGCACCAGCGCCGGATGGCGGGACAGGGCCGGCCGGACGTCGTGCTGTCGCCGAAGGACTCCGATGACGCCTGGGGCGAGACCGCCCGAAAGGACGTGCTGGAGGCGTGGGCCAAGATGGCGGACTCGGGCAACCCGCTCGTGCTCGGCGGCGCCGTCTCGGCCGAGTTCCTGAACCTCTCGCCGCGGGACATGGAGTTCACCGAGCTGGACAAGCGCATCCGCGACTCCATCATGGCGGCGACGCAGACCCCTCCGGTCATCCTCGGGCTGGAGACTGCCAACTACGCGACCGCGAACAAGCAGGACGGCGTATACTGGCGCGGCCTCATGCACGAGGCGGCGCTCTTCGACGCGCGCTGGACGGTCGGCCTCGCTCGTCTCTACCCCGACCACAAGGGAAAGAAGCTCTACATCCGGCACGACTTCTCGGGCGTCCTCGCGCTCCAGTCCGAGCGCACCGCGCAGGTCGACCGGGCGCACAAGCACATGGAAGCTGGCGCGACGCCTGCCGAGGCCTACGCCTACGAAGGCCTCGCGGGTGCTCCGGTCTCCGACGAGGTCATCGAGGTCTCACAGCCTGCACCTGCTGCTGTTGCCGACGAGCCGACCGAGGACACCTCGGAGGACGTCGAGCAGGTCACAGACCCCGAAGAGGCTGACGACAAGGCCTTCACGCGCGCCCTCGGGAAGAGCCCGGCGCGCCGCTCGGCGTGGGAGGCGTGGCTGGTCAAGCAGCACAAGCCCGCCGAGAAGAGGCTGCGCCGCGCCGCCGCCGGCTACCTCCGGCGCGCCTCGGGGCGCTACCGGGCGCGCCTCGCGCAGGCGCAGGTCGAGAGCAACCCGCAGCTCGCTCTCGTCAGCGGGCTCCCGACCATCGTCCCTCGTGGCCTCGACCTCGGGGGCGTCATCGACGAGGTCGCCGAGCGCGCCGCCATGCTCGCCGAGGTCGGTCCGGCGTGGCGCCGTAGCTGGCAGCTCGCAGCGAGCGCCGCCGCCTCGCAGCTGCCCCTCTCCGACTTCGACTTCGACCCGAACGACCCCGAGGTAGTCCGCGCCCTCGACACGCTCATCAAGGGCGCGACGAAGACGCAGGCCGGCGCGGTTCGCACCATCGTCGAGGACGGACTCGCGGACGGCGCGAGCATCGGTCAGATGCAGGAAGCCATCGAGCGCGCCTCGGCCTTCGGTCCGGCTCGGGCTCGGCGCATCGCGCGCACCGAGGCGACCCGGTCGGTCAACATGGGCACCCTCTCGGCCTACCGCGAAGCGGCCGGGCTCGGCCTCGCGGTCCAGAAGGTCTGGATGACGGCAGCGGACGGCGGCGAGCGGCACCCGAGCTACGTCGGGCTCGACGGGCAGGTGCGCGCCCTCGACGCAGACTTCGACCTCGACGGCACCCCGGCGGCCTTCCCCGGTGGCTCGGGCGTCGCCGAGGAGGACATCAACTGCCGCTGCACGACGTCTGCTCAAGTCACGGGTGGGGAACCCCTGTTCTGACCTGTGGGGCTTGCGACGCTTCGAGGGCGCGTGCTACACCGGGTGACGTGCGGCGCGCCCTTTGCGCGGTAGCGCAAACCACGGGGCAGACGTGACTCGACTCTCCATGACCGACCGCCTCAAGCTCTTCGAGAGCGGCGCCCCTGCCTTCGTGCGGACGGTCGTCAAGTCCGAGAGCGAGGACCCCGACGCCGACGTGGCGCAGGGCTACACGGACGTCATCGCCTCGACGGCGACCCCCGACCGCTACGGCGACGTCGTTCTGCAGGAGGGCTGGGACCTCGCCAACTTCAAGGCGAACCCGGTCATCATGCCGTTCCACAACTACGCCTCGCCGCCGGTCGGGCGCGCCGAGAACATCCGAGTCGAGGACGGCGTGCTCAAGATGCGCGTGGTCTGGGACACCGGCTGGGACCTCGGCAAGACCCTCGCGCGGCAGTACGCCGAGGGCTTCATGCGCGGCGTGTCGGTCGGCTTCCGGCCGCTCGACTATGCCGAGCGCTCGACCCTCGCCGACGACGACCCGAACAAGGCCGAGGCCGGCTTCGTCATCCGGGCGGCCGAGCTGCTGGAGGTCTCCGCGGCGCCCATCCCGGTGCAGCAGGAAGCTCTCGCAGCGAAGAGCCTCGGCCTCGACCCCGACGCCGAGCTGGCGCTCGTGCGCGAAGCGGTGCTCAACGACCCCTTGACGCGGCGCGCGGTTCGCGACATCGTTCGCTCGATGGCACTCGCGAAGCCCGAGCCCACCCGTTCTACCCCGCTGACGGGCGAGGATGCCCTTGCGTCCTTCCTCGCAGGCGAGTAGCCCCACCTCCTCGACTCCCACGGAGACTCAGATGCCCGACGCCACCATGACTCGCGAAGAGGCCGCCAAGACCCTCGGCTCCATTAAGGCCCGGCAGGACGAGCTGATGTCCACCGGTCGTGAGCGTGACGCCAAGCTCGAAGGTCTCGACCGCAAGGTGGACGACGTCGTCAAGGCGCACCGCGTGCTCACCGAGCGCAACTTCACCGAGCCCGAGCCCTACGGCGGCAACGCCAAGCTCGACCAGTACGTCAACAAGGGCTTCGGCTCCGACGACCCGAACCACCGCACCGACTCGGCCGGCCCGGTCCACTGGGGTCCGCACGAGAAGACCGTGCGCCTGCCCGACTGCCTCGGCGGCGCGACCATCAAGACCACCGAGCACGGACTGCTCTCCGACCCCGAGCCCGCCGACGAGTGGCACGCCGACCTCGTCCGCCTCGCCTCGACGCGCAACCTCGCCCGCATGGCGCAGCGCATGTCGAAGAGCGGCCGAGACGCGGACACCCCGCAGCTCGACTACCAGCTGTTCCGTCACCTCCAGCGCTCGCCCTCGCGCGCCCTCCGCGGCGCCATCGAAAAGGCCTTCTACGACACCGCCGGCTCGGGCGCCGAGTTCATCCCCGATGGCTTCCTGCCGAGCGTCTATCAGGAGTTCAGCATCCCGCGGCGCCTCCGCGCGCTGCTGCCCGAGGTCCCGGTCACCGGCAACACGGTCATCCGTCCGCGGCTGACGGTCGGCGCTCGCCCCTACATCAAGGGGAACATCAGCACCGACGACCCCCGGAAGTACTCGGCGAGCACCCCGACGACCGCCGACACGACCATCACGATGAGCGGCCTCGCGGTCCGCACCATCGTCGATGACGCGGCGCTCGAAGACAGCGCCATCGCAGCCGCCGCCATCCTTCGTCGCGAGCTGGTCTCGGCCATCGACGATGGCTTCGAGGACGCGATGGTCAACGGCGACAGCGCCGCGACCCATCAGGACACCATCGCGAGCTGGAACATCCGGTCTCGCTGGGGCGCCTCCGGCCTCGGCGGCGACGCCGACCACCGTCGCTACTTCCTCGGCTGGCGCGCCGCCGCGGTCGACGCTTCGGAGAGCACCGACCTGTCGGGCTCGATGAGCGTCGCCAACATGGCGGCCATGCGCGGCTCGCTCGGTGAGCGCGGTGTCGGCAACCTCGTCGCCATCGTCTCGCCCGAGGCGCTCGTCACCGACTTCCTGACCCTCTCGCAGGTGCTCACCCTCGATGCCTACGGCTCGGGCGCGACGGTCCTGACCGGCGAGCTGGCGCAGCTGCTCGGCGTGCCGCTCATCATGTCGCGCTACGTCTCGGCCGACCTCGCGACGACCGGCCTCTACACCGGCTCGGGCGCTACCACGGGCGTGCTCCTCGTCGACCTCGGCGCTTGGCAGCGCTACGCCAAGCGCGGCGCGACCGTCGAGGTGGACAAGGA
>Ga0208013_1000229_pt1 | contig 36505 bp, 38 predicted proteins | sample 16_taG_FD_184091 | JGI IMG/M metagenome (GOLD analysis project Ga0208013, IMG submission 184091) | Marine viral communities from the Subarctic Pacific Ocean - 16_ETSP_OMZ_AT15313 metaG (SPAdes) (version 2) | ecosystem: Environmental > Aquatic > Marine > Oceanic | place: Pacific Ocean | collected...
TTACCGTCAGATAACGTACCGTCTATAGTTAGATTTCGGATAGTTCCTATGTCTTTGTTGGCATCTAAGACAAGGGCTTTTGAAGCGGCAGCAGTTCCGGCAGTAATACCGTCGATCATTTCCAGTTCAGCTTCAATAAGAACCGCACTTCCAACAGTAAGCCCGCCTGATGTAACCACCCCTGTAGTTGTAATCGCATTGTCTTGCAGGTCTAAGGTTGACCCTGTAAGAGTAGCCTCTACTGTGCCAGCTACCTTTAGGGACAGGGTGGTGCCGCCAACTACATCAATGTAAGCCGTAGTTCCGTCGTGGTTACCTATGGCAAGATAGTCGGTAGCAGGGGTCGTGTTGCTGTGGATAGCTACTTCAGGGTGGGTACCTGCTGATCTAGCCCAGTCAGTTGCTATCGCAGCCTTGTCAGTTATATGAAACTGCTGGCTCGTGTCTCCTAAACCAAGGGCAAGGGCTTCGTTAGACGAGTCACCTGTTGACCAGCGCAGAAGTGCGTCACCTGTTGATGTTGACCCAAGGGAGAAGTCAACATCGTCGTTAACCGCAATGTCACCCGTACCACCTGAGAGGGCAACGGTACCTGTGGCATCAGGGAATGTAATAGTACGAGTAGCTGTCGGAGTACCCTGGAATACATGCGTGTAAGCAGCGTTAGTTCCACGCAGGCGTAGAGATCCAGCCTCAAGTATTGCAAGCTGTATCTCGTCATCGTACTTACGCCACCTGACGTTAGTACCTGACGTTACCTTAACGTCGTATGTGCCTTCAGCTACGCCACTGAACTCAAACTCACCATCATCTAGCGCGCCTGATCCAGTCGTAACAGTTGAGCCAACTTTAGACCCTCCGTTTTTCTCGAAGACTTCAGCAGATGCGTCATTAACAGCCTGCCCACCAAGGTTAAATGCGTACCCTTTAATATCTACTGTCATTGCTAAGCCCCTGCTCCTAAGCGGGAATGATCTTTACCTTGAAGTGCCTCACGGACATAGAACTTAGCATCTTTTAATGCGTCGTCCTCATCTATAAAGATTAGTGTAATACCCATAGCGGCCAGGAAAGCACGTGTTTGGATATCTGATTGGATAATAGCGGACCCTTTTTCATAATGGAAGTAAACCCCCTGTACGTTAATACCCATGCGGGGTTCGTATATTTCGAAGTCAAGAACACGCCCCCCTTTGTCTATACGTCCACCAAACTGCTTTGATTGAAAAGAAAAGTCTACGCCAGGTCTTTTTCCTAGCTGAAGCAGCGCATTAAACACAGCTATTTCTGGCTCTGACCCAGCCTCTTTAACCATAGGATCGGCTGCTTTAAATACCATTAGGTTTCCACCACACTAACCGTCGTCTGCCCTGCGTTATCCAGTCCTGTTGCTTCCATAGACGTAAGGTTTGTTGCGTCCACCCAGTAGCTCTGGTCTGCATCGGCGTACTTGTAAGTAAACTGAAGTAGTTGCTGGCTGGCAATGCAAGACTGTATAGCTTCTCGTTGCTCGTCAGGGGTAAGCCCCCCATAGTCTTCAGTGTGGTCGATGTTCAACTGCCACCCATACTTAGGGTTTAGTTTTTCACGCCACCTAAGCTCAATCATGGGTAGGTCTGGGGATATAACAGCATCTGCTGCCCCAGTGAATACAAACTTAAATGCAATTTCAGAAAATACTAACCCGATAGGGTTTGAGCTGTCATCATCAAAGGTTACTGTCTGCTTGCCGTCAGTTGTTAGCGTAGTCCACAAGGTCCATGTATCAGAGAAATCAACAGCGTAGTAGACAGCAATCTGCCTAACCCCTGATGAAAGATTCTTAGTAACGAACGTGCAGTCAATCGCAAGCTTCTCGTGTGTAACGTCACCGCCGTCAAAGAACGGGGTAATGTGCGTGCCTGTTGTGTGATACACCTGATCCGTTACTTGGTCAGGGTTTACGATGTCGGCTTGTATCTCCATGTAGTAAACAAAGCCTTTATAACCCCAGTACAAACGGTATACATCATGGTTGCCTTCTGAGTACGCATCAGAAACAAACATCGCTGTAATGTCTTGAGCGAACTCATCGCCAGTCCACTTCACTTCCCATGAGTGGTCGTTCCAGCCCATGATGACAGCGTATCCATCACCTGTGACGTCTGTTAAATCAAAGAACGCCATGCTTCCGTGTCCACCAGAAATAGCACCACCACTTAAAAGAATCGTGTCAGATAGACGAACAGATGTGCCAACTAAAAGTTCGTTGTGTGCGGTGGCTGAGGTTGTGATTGCCCCTCGGTAGTCAGAGGGCACGCCATGGTCCCTGTCAGGACCCATAACGGTGGACGTAGAGCCGCTTGAGCCAATAACTCTCTTGTAGACCGACAGACCCACCGGAACGTAGATAGCTTCTGACCATTCATTAGACCCTGCTGCCCCCTTGGTATGTCTTGGAAACCTAGGCTCTGTAGGGTGCCAAAGTTTACTGTCTGCATCATGCGAAAAGATTCCACGCTTAGTAGCGGCGTAGATAATGAACTCACCAAAGGCGTCCCTGGAAATAAACAACCCTGTTACTGCATCGTCAGGTATAGGTAACTGTGCGTCTACCTCCCACGCTGCGTCGTCTGTTACATCGTATGTTGACCTAAGCTGCCCTGTCTTATCAATCATCCACAACTGGTTACGCCATACCACTCCGTAAGAACCATCAGTTGTCATGTCTGTAAAAGAAGAACCGTTAGTCGAGTACGAGTACCCGGTTTCATGGAAGTAGACAAGGTAGACAGTTCCGTTAATTCTGTCCGACACGGCACTTATGACGGTGGCGGGAAGGGTGTCAAGTGCGGAGCCCCATGTAGTAGTCGAATTGTTGTACTTGTAAACAGCAGCGCCTTTAGTTACGTACATTTCATTCGCGAAATCAACAAGTGAAGTGATGTTGTCTGCACTAGCAGCGTTAATAACCGGAGTCTGGATAGGCTTACGTGGCAAGACAAGGTGTTCTTTAAACCTTGTCTGCATATCAGACCACCAGCTTCGGTCAGCCGTAGTGGAATCTAGCCCACGCTGCACCCCGATACCGCCACGCCAATCGTTCCATGTTAAGACTGAAGACCTTTGATCTGCTCCACGTTGAGTGTCACCGATTGTAAATCTTGGCGCATGAATAGATGTAAGTATGCGTCTAGGAGGAGTTGTTACTCTAAATCGGTAGCCACCAAGAGACACCTCGTTGCCAGATACAACAGAAGGGCTGGCTGAAATACTTGGAGTAGGTAGTGCCATTACTGAATTACCGCCATCCACGACAGGTCGTCGCCATTTGTAGCTGCGTCTACATACAAATCTTTAAACTGCACCCCGCCTTCTCCGTCCCTTGAGAACTCAAGAAGGATAGGCTCTGAAGTAGTTGAGCCTTTGGGAAGTTCTATACCGCTAACTGTTCCCGAGCCTTCAACAGTAGAGTCCCCAAAGTAGACGTGGCTTGTGTTACCTACGAGTGGGGTGAGGTAGATACGAATAACAACTTCTGCTGTATTTCTTATTTGAACGGCAGTCCCTGACGTAGATACGTTGGTCACGCCAGTTTTTATTTTCATTACGAGAACTTCGTTCCTGCTTTAATTAAGGGCAATCCGACTTCTGCGGTTGATGCTTGACGCTCCCAGTATTCAGCATCCTGGCGAAGATTGTCGCGCTCGGTCTTAGCTCCTTGAGTCAAAGACATCTTGCCGTGGCTGATAACACGGGCCTTAATAAGATCCGGGGACAGCTCTATAGGACTACTGTCAGAAGAGGGAAGTGCTGGCAATCGGTAACCTATAACATTCAAAAGAGAATCACCAAGAGTGTGGCGACCATCTGATGTGATACGAAACTCATTAGCCTCAGAATCAATGTCCCACTGACTTTGCTGCAAGGTTTCCCAGTTTCCCATGTTATCGGTCGTTACTTTTACCCAGTTAAGCCATATGGTGTTAGCTTTTGCATTAGCGTTGTACTCAAGAGCTACTGAGATGATGGCTGTATTGTTCTCAGGATTATTAAGAGCAACCCTGACAAACGTCCAAGTCCTTGCAGTTAGTGCTGGCACATCCACGTAGTCTGTCTCAGCTCCTCCGTTAGCGCTTGCTGATAAAACAAGCCTAAGATCAGCTGCTGCTGTTACGGTGTCCGCTTTGATCCAGAACTCGCAGTAGTCATGCCCTGATATGTTTGTTGATGTAACTGCTTGCGACGTCAGGATTACCCCGTTAGTAGACCCTGTGTAGTCGATACGCATACTGGACCCGCCGTAGCGGTAATCTTCTGTGTCAGTAGATGTAGTCGTGTTCGCTCCTGTTGACTCATTCCATGCAGATTGAGTATCAGACAAGAGCTCACCCACAAACGAAGCCCTGTACTTGATAGATGAGATACCGATAAGGCTGCCTGGAAGGGCGTAGGAGCTCGTACGGCTGTGAGAGTGGAGTGAGATGTCCTCGTCTACGACAACGCCTCTAGCTGTACGTTGAGTGATAGCCGTGTTTATCATTCGATCTACTTGTCGTGGGTCTGCCTGTGCTTCCCAGAGTTCAAACGTAACACCGGAGGCAACTGTCCCAGAGAACGCATTAGTAGAAAGATCCCCTGCTCCGTTAAAGGCAGTAACTCTTTGAGTCTCCCCAGCGTAAGACCCTGAAGTAAGCCTGACCCACTTGCCGACGTGATCGTTTGTGCCGCCGATGATGTTAGTGTCAACAACTGAAGAGGTGTCAACTCCTGAGGTTGTAAGACCAATGTAAACAACACCCAGTTCTTCTCCGGCTGCTTGCCGGGTGTCAACGCGTGTGATTGCTTGCATTACTGCCATTAGAGAATATCCCCCTGAGCTGCTGGTAGTTCTCCCCTGGCTATCTTGCGCTTATCTTCCCATACTACCCTAGCTTTAAGGGCTTCTTGCATCTCTCTTACTTCATCAGCAGTGACATCAGCCGTTTCAGCAATTCGTTTCTGGTCTTTTGCGAACTGCTCTTCTTCTCGCTCTGTTTGCCACGCAAGGATTTCGTCAAGCTGGCCTTGTGAGTAGAGGGTAGAAGCGCCAGGAATGTATACCGGCGTTGCTTTAGGCCCGACGTAGAAGGTGTCTTCTTCGACATGTTTGAACCCAAACCTTTCAGTGGTGGAAGGTGGGACTATGATTCGCTTCTTGCCTGCTAGTTCCATGGTTCCTTTCAGCGGCTCACCAAGCAGCCTGGGGAGCTAAAACTTAGGCTTACCACCACCCCGTAGGGAATATGTTTAGTAAGGCTAGCCTGATGAACCCACCAAGCTAGCCCCGCTAAAAGTTAATACTTGATCTGAAGGTTAACTAATGAATAGTTTCCAGCACCTTCGGCAGCAAGAACTGTTCCTATTTTGCACTCTGCTGAGTTGTCAGAAGCTGAAGGACCAGCAGCACCATCGGTCGAGCTAAACGCTTCGTTACCAAGAACAAGAGTTCCAGCAGACAATACGGCTGCGGGTCCTGCTGACTGGTTCCAGAAGTATTCACCTGAAGCGATGTCGTGAGTTGGTACCCCTAAAGCTGGACCATCAATATCTGATGCGTCCCAAACTTCTACTGAGTGTCCAACAGGTTTGTGAAGACCAGCTTTAGATGAAGTGGTAAGCGCAGTCTGAACTGTCTCGTTGTCAGCAAGATCAATCGTCAAAGCTGCACCAGTAGCTGCTGAACTATGGTCTGCGATTTGGAAAATCTGACCTTCACCAGTTACGTCGTTAATAAAAACGTAGCCATCTACGTAGTCACCACGGGTAGCAAAGTCACCTGTGTACTTGCCGCTACCTGTGACAGCAGTAGAGCCACCGTTAGTTACTACAATTTGGGTTGCACCAGCAGCACCAGACACAACAGCCAATCCTGTGTCGTGGTCAGTAGCAGACTGTGACCCCATCGTTACTTTACCAGCAGTAATAGCTTCGGCTGCATAAGAGTAGTAAAAGACTCGTCCGTCGTTGTACTCCATCTTGGTTCCAAGACGGTGCTTCTGCGTTGTGCTAGTAGTTTTATCGTATCCGGCTGAACCAGATACTGCGGTTGGAAATGCCATTTTATTATCCCTCCTTGGGATAAGTTTTTACAGGTTCTAAGCCCTGCGATAGTCCGATGTTAAAGGCTCGGTCTATCGTTACACCTTTTGAAAGACTTTAGGCGCAGCTTTCAACGCGCTCTTATGGACTTTACTCTTACGACGGTGTGTCTTCAAGCCAAGCATCGATGTGAATACTTTGCCATCGTCACAAACTTCGCAATGAAACTCGCCCTGTTCCCCAGCAGACACGGGAGACTTCTTCGGCTGTGCCGTGTCAATCTCCCGTGTTGCCTGAGGGTCACTAACAACGTAGTCAGGGTGTTCAGTAGTATCCGATCCAGGTGGTGCCAGAAGAAACCCTCGAGAAAGGTACTTCTGGAGACTGTAAGGATCTCCCGGCATGTTAGGCATAGGGAACCATTCTCCGCCAGACTCTTTGTAGAGTGTGACTTTCTTAGCTCCTGAAACCTGCATAGTCACAGGCGAGTAACCAGAGCGCCTAAGCACTTCTCGCATCTCGTCTGTGATCTTAATTCTTTTACCGGGCATTACTACCTACTTACTTATGACGTTGCTGGGTCGCCAATTTCGTATTCCAGAGCGGCACCAAGACCGTCATCTACCTCGAACATGCCGTAGTCCTCAGTAACGACGACTTCCCATGCACGAAGCGAGATGTCTCGCTGTCGTTCTTCAGACTTACCCTTGGCGACAAGGTAGCCCATAGCGTTCTTGTTTGCGATGACACCGAATCCGGAGTCAACGCCCGAAGTCTTTTGAATGTTTCCATCTTCAAAGAACGGTACGCCACTGACCTTAATGCCAGTCCAGAAGTCCGTCAGAGCGTCAGCGCTGAACGGCTTAGGTAGGTTACCGCCAGAAGCGATAGGCCCGGAGAAGCCGCTGATGAACTTAAAGATCGCATTAGGGTGATGGACAATAAACAAAGGCGAACCCATTTTGTTCGCCTTAGCTTTTGCAATAGCTGCCGAGGCGTTAGCCAGCGTGAAGTCGGCACCGTCGGCACCAAATTCAGTTCCGCCGTTGAGTCCGACGAAGAGCGCTATTGCATCAGTGTCCTTCTTGCGAGCCATAGCAGTACCCATCTGACGACCGATAATGCTAAAGACTGACTCGTTATTCTGACGAAGCAGAATGTCAGTCACGATGACCTTAAGTCCAACCTCAGCCGTCGTTGCCGAAACAATCGAAGGGTTGATGTCTTCCGTATCAGTCATGTCGATGCCTTCATCCAAGTCGGATGCAGTCATCTGTCCTACCTTAGGAATATCAAGTTGATAGTGTCCCTTAGGCAGATTAAACCTCTCAATGAGGTTTACAACCGGCATGTTGTGCTCTTCAGTCTCACGTGCTTTTACAAGCATGATCCGAGACATCTGTTGCAACACGCTGGTTGTTGAAGTCTGAGTAGCCATTTTTGATTCCTCTGCCGGTGGCTAGAAGATTGACATGCCTAACCGTTTAGAAGCGGCGGCTGCCATCTCTCTGTTGACACGAGTGTCTCCAGCGGCATAAGCGTCTAGTATTCGCACGTCATCTGACGGTGCGACTTCGACCTCAGGGTTGCTTGAATCAAATACCTGCGCGCCGCTACTTTTAGCGAGTTGCGACTCTAACTTTGCCGTCCGTGCTAATGACTTAGCATGAAGTTCCATATAGTTAGGGTCGTTAATCGCCTGTAGTTCAGCGAACGGGACTTTGTACTGTGCAGCAAGTTCATAAGCGCGGGCGTTGCGGACCTGTTCCACAACCTGTCCTTGTGCAGTTGATGTAGCCGTTTCAGCCGATGCCTCTCCCTTACTGGCGAGATAGCTCGACTTGGCGAGGTCACCGTAAGCATGGGCCATTTCTGCCGCTACGGATTCCTCAACCCCACGCCCAACCAAAGCGTCGTACTGCTGCTGTTTCCAGCCTTGGACAGTATTTTCAAGAACAGCAGCTTCACGCTGAGTCTGTTGTTCTTGCCGTACTTGATTTCCTTGCTCTACCTGACTACTAAGCTCTGCAATACGCTGGTCTGTCTTGGATTGATATTCCTTAAAACCGGGCGTTTCGTAAAGCGATTGCTCAGGCGTTGCCTGTGGTTTGTCATCATTGGTGAGCTGTGCCGGTGCCGCCGTCCCGTCCTCACTAGGAGCGTTATCAGTCACATCTTTTACAAGAGTGCCTTCTGGTTCATCTTGAACGACTGTGTTAACTGCTCCCAGATCGTCTGGAAGAGATTGCGGTTCTTGCTCAGGTCCTTTGTTGACCATATTCTTTTTGTCTCCTCGTGTACCACTAAACGGTGATATCCGATAGTTACAAATACTAACAGATGTTATCGGCCTGCTGCTGCCGTCGCTCTAACCTGGTCACCTGTTATGAAGATGTCTTCAGGGACACGAGTCGGAACAGCTAGCGGAGGAAGGAGCTTTTTCTTCTTTGCGTTTTGAGCACGAACTTCATTACCTGTCATAAAAGTGGTGTCAGCGGCCCCAGCAGCTTCAGTTAAAGGAGGAAGGCCGTCACGTATGCGTGCGTCATTGTAGTCAGAGTCGATTACTTCCTGGCCTTCTTTGATACCTGTCCTGACCTCTTCTATGTCAGGGCGTCGTGACTCTATCTGGGCGTTTACTTCAGCTTCATCCTTTGCCCAGATTTCAGTAAGCTCGTCACGGGCGTTGTTGGACAGGGTGTAATTTATCTTCTGTTTATCAGGAAGAAGGTCGAACATAGCCTGCGGGATGACCTTGTTGTTCGTGTTTGCACGAACCCACCGGACCTGCTCCTCAGTCCATGACGCTTCATACTCAGCGAGTCCAGCGTCAAAGCGTTCCCCGTTGAACGACTTATCTGCGTTGACGGAGGAGTTCACAAGGTCGTAGTACGAGCGCATTGCCCGTGCGTTGTCGTCCTTAGGTTCGCCATCAGGTCTTTCGAAATCACCGTACTGAGTTTCGAACGCAGCCGCTCGCTTGTCTGCCCGAGTGTTACCGGCAGCAAAGAACCCTGACACCTTCACGGAGTCAGTCTTCTCCAGATCGTCAAGCAGTCCTGTCAGTTCAGTGAAGTAGTCTTCATCAATCTGGGCGATCTGAGCCGAGAACTCACTGTCTTTCTGGCTGCCCTCAAACTTGTTCATGGCTATAGCGTTGTCTTGCAAGAACGGCGGGAGGTCTTGGAATACAGAGTAGTCAGAATCGGTTAAGTTTGCCAAACCTTTTCTGCCCGGTCGATCTTTATTAGGGTGGTCTTTAGGGTACTTGTAGTCTCTTCGGCTTATTTCCTCTACTCCTTGGTAAGAAATCACAGAGGTACCAAAGAACGACGGCGCTGCTAGAGCTGCCCCTGTGAGTCCATCAGTTCTGTAGGACTCTATTAGGTCTTGGGCTAACAGTGGTGCGAATCGGGCGATCAGCAGATCCATCCGGTTGCCTGAACCGAAGTCAATCTCGTCGCCAGTGAAGTCTCCACCAAGGGCTATGTCGGTTCCGAAGCCTACTACTGGTGCGAGTTTAGCTCTGAAGAAGTTACCGATCTCTTGAGAGACAAGGCCTATGCCGTCCTTGTCTAGGTCGGTGATTCTGCCTGTGCCAGTTGACTTGCGCTCTCGCATTGCTACACGGGCAATCGTACGCACGAGTGGTTGGAAACCACCCCAGATATCAACACGGGTGTTGCCTACCTGAATACGACCGGCGTCTGAAGACGTTGGGTTAAGTTCTACTGAGGCACCAGCGATAGCTGCGAGTCCCAGTACGGTAGCTCCACCCCCCATAACTCCACCCATGTCACGGTAAATATGATTCTTCACACGCTTAGATCGATCCCACCTGATGAGTTCGTATGGCGCTTCGAAACGTGCAGCCATAAGGCGGGGTGAGAAGAAGATGTTTGCTAGCGGGGCTGCTGCTCCTTCAAGCATCCCAAGGTCACCACGACCAGTAGATATGTTGATGTAGCGAGCAAGGTCACGCCCATCCTTTAGTGTTTGTGCTGTGGGAACAAGGTCGCCTGTGGCTTCGTCAAGAATAAAGCTCGCTTTACCGTTGCTATCAAGAGAGCCTGGAGTCTTCCAGCTTTCCCAGGCGTCGTTCATTAAACCGAACCTAAGCTCGTCCAAGAACCCGCTCCAACCACGCTCAGAGAACCTGATTGGGTAACCAGCTACAGTGCCGATGCCGCTAAGAATACTCTTCACAGGTTTCTTTGCCCCTGGAGTTCGAGTTGTCCAAGCAGCTAAGTTACCAGCACGGTCAGGCAGCCTCTTTAAGAACTCAGACAAGAACGCCTCTTCGTTCTGACCAAGCCCTGCTTCAGGGTCAGTCTCAAACAGTCCTAGTCCTCGCTGGTTTTCAGGCAGGTTGGGACTGGACGGTTCAGTAAAGATTCTGTAGTTCTTGTGGGCTTGTCTCTTTGTTCTTTGTGCGTCGTAGTATTTGCCGCTTATAGCTCCCTTCCATGCAGGTCCCCATGTTTTAGCCCAGCGTAGTGGGTGACCACCCAAGGGCAGTAATGCTTGACGTAGCGGAGCAGAGAAGTCCATCGTGGCAAGGAGGAGCCTTGGAATCCCAAGAACATCCATAATCTCATCAAATGTCTTACGCTTCCACCCTCGGGTGTCGAACATTCCGGCAGTTACTTCTTTACCAAACACTGAACGCAATCGCTGGATATCAAATTTCGTCAGGTGTTCTCCGTCAACCAACTTCCATATAGCCTTAGCTGTATTAAGTTTGGTGTATGGACGCATGCGCGGGTTACGTGCGATTGACTCAAAGATCAAGTGCATATCAGCTTCACTCAACGAGTTAGCTGGGTCTGCGTTCGGCCCTCTAATTGGGGGGCGATCCATAGCAGAGAGTGGTTTTTCTCCTGTGGCTTGGAGTGGCGCAGTACCTCTTTTTATTATGTCTTCACCGGTCGCTGTTGAAGTCGAGAATATATTTGCTGAAGCAGCCGCTGCTTGCCGGTTTTGCGCTGCTCGTAAATCTACGTCAGCGTTGGTCTGTCGCCCTACTTGTTTAATAATGTCCACCATGCGAGGTCGAATGTCTTCACGTACGATTCTGTCTGCATCTGCCCAAGGAACAGCCGTTCCTTGAAGGGCGGCTTTTTCCAGTGCTTTGTCGGCACCGTTCTCAAGGTCTAAGCCTAAACGCTCAGCTTGACGAACCCTTGCGTCACGTAGGACTTGCGCTGCTCTGTTCTCTTCTAGGACTACATCTCTGTTCGCCCTTGCGAACGGGTTGGTGTCGTCAAGGTCGCCACGACCGGTAACATCAGGGACTACGCTCTCGTCGATACTTTCACCACGTCGAGCTGCGGCAACGTCAGCTTCAAGTTGATCATCGAGAGACATACCAGCAGCACGACGCCTTTCGCGTGCTGCGTTAAGAGCATCTTCATCTCGGCTTCCACGATCCATAAAGTTGCGAGTAGGAGTGTCCCAGTCGCTTTCAAGACTAGGCAAGTTCCTGACGCTTCTTACGGTATTGCTGGTGTCTCTAATAACAGAAAGCCCAATAGCAGACAGGTCGTCGGAAAAGAGTTCACCTTCCCTCGTGGCGTCGCCTAAAGACCGCATGTGCATGTTCCAGGTATTCCCGTTACTTACAGACGGGTCGCTACGCGGTATGCGCGAAAAACCAACGATTGCGGCAGGGCGAAAATTGCCATCCACCCTAACAGAATATGTCAGTTGGTTACCTGAATCCACTGACCCCCTAGCAGGCACAACACGCTGAATAATAATCGGGTTATATTCGATTGAACTAGGGTCGCCAGTTTCGATAGGCTGATATCCCGGTGCGTCCCTCCATACCTGAACACCATCTTCAACCGCTTGATCCCAGTCTTCATCGAACATGCGTATTCCTGATGGACCTTCCACTTGCGGTGTTGTGGTTTCCGGAGAATACCGAAGTGGACCACGCTGGTTGTTAGTGTCCGGCATGGGTCGAGGTCGGGGCTGGCTTGATACATTTTCAACTCCAGGCGGACCTGTCCTTCGTCCTGAACCGGGATCTCTGTCTAGGTATACATCAGCTTCTTTTTCACTGATACGGGTTCGAGGAGGTATTGAGCTAGTAGTTCCTCCAATCTCCCCTGGTGTTCGTGCGTTGGCTGCGGAGGTGGTCCACCAAGGGTTAGGGTTACGGAATGGTTCTGTAAGCTTGCGGTTTCCGCCGCCTTCTTTATCAAGAATCGTCCTGCCTTGGTCATCACTCACTGTCCGATGCCACATAGGTTGGTTTTCTTTAGCCGTCGGGTTGTAGAAAATGTCATCAAAAGCTTTAAATTCTACTTCTGTCAGGCTTGAGCGTCCTCCTGTACCAGTAGAAGGATCATCAAGTAAAACTTGTCGCAACCAATGAGTAACCTGCCCAAAGATTTCCATTAACCCTTGGATACCCCTACCACCTAGGTTTATTCCTTCAAGGCCAGCTCGCAAGAAATCGTCAGGATTAGCAAGGTAGTTTACGTACCCCTGTGCAAACTTTTCATCAGCATCGTTAGTCCAAATACCATTCTTTACTCCTGAGTATTTCTCAAGAATCAAACGAGAGTCTGGATTCATGTCATATAGGTCGCGCCTAATTACGTGACCGATCTCGTGAAACATAGTTTCAACTTCGGTAACCATGCGCTGGGGGTCAACATCCCCTGCCACCCTGCCAAAGTTAGTGCTAATAACTGCTCGTACAACATTCTCTGCTACGGCATACTCGCCCTGAGCAAGTGCCATAGGCTTTACAAACACGGTAGAAGCGTCAACACCTGATTCAGATGACGGGCTAAGAAGCCTTCCGTCATCCATCATTACCAAGCCATCAATGTTAAAACCAGCAAACCGTGAGCGCAGCCACTCCGCTTCTGATAACCCTCTTCTTTCACCTTGACCAGCGTGAATACTAAAGGGCTGGGTTTTAACTGCTAGGTATCTTTTCTTAAGAATTTCTATTTGATCATCGATTAACTCTTCATCGATATTAGGGAAGGAACGGCTGAGTCCTATCTTAACGTCTTTAAAGTTACGGACTATAGAGCTAACAGGGCCTAAAACTTCCCGTTGTTTATTTGCTTCTTTAAATCCAGCAGGTAGTTCAATTTTGCCACCAGCATAGTTTCGTATGTCATTAGCTCTTAAGGCAACAGTATTCTTAGTTCCATGTAGGCGGCTTCCTTTAATCCCTAAAACTTTTCCTGGAGGTGAGCCGTCTAGCGGAGCCATTTCTATGTAATCAACAATTTTATCTAAGACTCGAGCAAGGTTCATGGCACCTTTAACGCCGTCACCAAAAACTGCTTTTTGATCAAAGTTCCCGTAATCAAGACTGTAACCGTATTCATCTGTTCCTGTGATACTTAACCCGTAGTTATATTCAATAGACTTACCGCTATCAGGGTTTACATGCGTCCTTGTCTTTAGGTCGTAGTCGGCAGGGTAGACACTAAACTCTGCTACAGGCTCAAACTCGCCGTCAATTTTTTTATACACCGTGTAAGCCCCGCCACCTTTAGGATTTTGACCGAGGTCGCCATAACCATAACTAGGCTCTCTGTACTCGACTTTAAAGTCACCCCTGCCACGAGTTATAGGTGAAGCTATTTCTTCAGGTGTTCTAGTCTCTACGTATACTCCATGATCTCTTGGCAGAAAAGCCTGTTCTTTCATGCCTTTATAGTTGCCAGCCGCTCTAGACGGGTCCCCTTCAATATCTCTTTGAAGTTGAACAAATAGATCAGGGGCTTCTCCGGGAACAGGAGGGCTGTCAACAGACTCTATGCCACCTTCTTTATTTATACGTACAATCTCACCAGTAGCTCGTTCCTGAGGTCGAAGTATTTCTTCACGGAACGCTACCGGAGCGCCCTGACCGTAGCCAAGTATTTCGTAGTCTTCCCTAGAAAGAGGTATTGGGTATCCGTCAGCGTCAACATGAGGCTCTACTGATTCTGGGGAGCGTCGGCTTGCATTTTCCCCATAGCGCAAGTCAGCAAGTCTTCGTTGACCTTCCTCTGTTCTGTAGCCATAGCCTTCGTCTTCAGTCCTTGGAAGAGCCCCTCGCTCAATAAAATCATCAGGGTCTTCGTATGTACCGTCATCTACAACACCAGCTCTTTCGCTGGTTGCCTCATCTAGTATCCGCTGCTGTTCGCTTTCAGCTCGCCGTGTCTCACGCAACAACCTGTCTACTTTGCCAGCAGATGTACGGGGTGGCTCGGCAATGTTGCTAGGGTCTAGTGATTGCCTAGTTGCATTAATAGCCGCTCCGCCTCCTCGTTTAATTAGAGCAGGGCCAGCTATTGCACCTATACCACCAATTAACCCAACAGCAATTTGCTGGGCCATGTTCATTTCTACGCCTTGATCTTCCAGTGCGTTGACTAGTAGGTTTCCTCCAAGCTCTCCTTGGGCTTCCATGCGTAACGCTCTTGCATACGTTCCGTCATCTATTAGCTTGGCAGCGAGCTTTAATGCTTTAGCTTTAGCTGGTGTAGACGCTTTTGCAGCAGCAGCTCTAAGAGCTACTGATCCTGCCTGAGTAACCCCAGGTGCTAGAGCAGTTAGGCTCATTGAAAATGGTGACGAGAAGTCACGGATAGTTTCACGAGCAACCCTGTTGAACCCGCCAGTTGGGTTTTCCTCGGAGTATGTAAATGACTTAGGGATAGTCGGGGTGGTGAAGTTAAACAAAGCCCCTGCTGCGTCTGAGTATTCTTTTCTACGCTCAGGGGTGCTGTAAGCAGCCTCAGTCTTGTCTCCACCTCTAGACATTAGGAACGGGCGAGCAAAGACAGTGCCAAAGCGTTCAAGCTGAGTGGGCTCTGGAGCGTTCCGGAGTTCTTCTTTCTGCTTATCAGCAAGCATCATGCTAAGACCGGGAGCTATTCCAGACTTGAACTGATCAACCCCCATTTCGCTAAACACATCTAAGAACGCAGCATTACCTGCTTCTATTGGATCGACTCCCTGTCCAACTTTCTCATCCTTAAGCATGTCTACGGCGTTAACGACAGCTCCGAACTTTTCAGGATTGGAGACATGAACTTTCTTTACATCAGCACCAATCGCCGCACTGTAAGCCTTGGCAAGCTCTTCCATGTAGCGATTGGCAATACCTGCCCACGCCTCTGCATTAGGCTGTTGTGGAAGCCCTTGAGTTTGACTCTTTGCTTGAGTCGCAGGGCTAAACGGGCGGCTAGCAGCCGGTATAGGAGCGTTTGGGTTTAAGCTTCTTCCTCGTGGTGGCATAACTAACTAAAGTACAGCTTCCTAGTACGAGGGTTAAATCTTTGCTGTGAAGGCATTGGGTCTGTTACGGCAGCAAACCGACGAGTAAAGTCTTGGTCTGTTAAGCCACCAGCGAACTGAGAGAACAACAGGTTAGGGTTCTCGTTGTTTAGAGAACGTCGCCCAAGCTCCTGCTGGAAGTCACTCAAGGTCTGTTGAAAGACCTGATCGAGACTTCTTCGGTTCGTGTTTGTATTTCCTGCGCCGCCAAGGAAATTGCTTGCAGCTCCTAAGAACGCAGCCTTAGGTTGATCTTCAAGAAACTGCAACCAAGGGTTCTGTGTTGGATCTAAATTGAGAGCCATCAGTTGTCCTTATTGAAAGAAGCGCGATAGTCCAAGTTGGTCTGATGCGTATTTTAAGAAGTTTTCATCAAGGCCTTCCCCGGCATTAGCTATGCCTGGGTTCTGTCCAGCAAACGTAGTGAACATCCTTGCTACATCTGAGGGGCTAACTCCACGGTTGTAAAGAGGTGAGACTCCAGAACCTTGCAAGGCCGCTGTAAGTTGACTAGCGATACCCCGGTCATCAAGCTCTCCACTGTTGAACGGGTTAAAATACCGCCGCTGTTGGTTTTCAGGTGATGCGTACTCAGTACCTAAACCTGAAAGCGTCTTGAGGTTCTTAAGGGCACGGGTACCTATTGACCCCCAGTCTTTTAAGTTTTCACCAAACTGCTGTTGAGTATCAAACCGCTGATTTGGGCCTTCCATTCCGGCATTACCAAATACGTTAGCCGCCTCCTGTGCGGCAAACGTGCCTGCACCAAGAGCGCCTTGGCGCTGTAGAAAATCCCTAGCGGCTCCTGCGGCTTGGTCGAAATTAAAGCCTAGGCCTTTTAAGAACCCTGCAATAGGGTCTGCGAAGTCTAGTGAGTCTTGAATTTCAGTGCCTTTACCTTCTCCACTGTAATTACTAAACCCGCCCTTATTAACGTCAGTAGTTTCTACGAAGTCCCACTTTTTACCAGAGGTAACATTGTCTTGAATTTGAACATAGTTGCTAGGATTTACAGCACCTGCTGGTACACCGTAACCACCCCAGACACTATCACCGTAGTTTACTGATCCGAACCCGGACGGGTTTTCAGTCACATTCATTTCATCTGCTATGTCAGGAGAGAACGTGCGCGCCCACTGCCTAGCCATACTTCTAGCTGTAGCTGCGGAGGCGTTGTAGTGGTCGGGGATAAATAAGTTTCCGACATCGGTTTGAACATACCAGCTAGCCATTACTGTGGTCCTTCACTTAAACCTATAGCGGACAAAACCGCTTCTATCGATGGACCACCAGCTTCCCCGGGTGCTGCTTGCACCGGAGCACCCTCTGGTCCTAGTTGAGCATTAATACCGCCACCCCCAGGAATCCCTAGACTATCAGGTGAAGGCTGTTGCCCGCCACCCTGTTCGCCAAGAGCACCGGGCGGCATAGCAGCTTGAGCAGATGCAGCAGCGAATTGAGCTTGTTGCATTTGTTGGGTCATAGCTTCCTGCTCAACTGTCTTCATCAGAAGGTCTATGTAGATCATCGCCTTGTTTTCATCGCCTGTTTTAAGCAAGGCAGTAATCATGTTCATAAGCTGAACCTTAGGATCTCCTAAGTTTGCTTTCTGGGAATCAATAGCTGTTTGGAATTGTTCTGTATCAGAAACTTCTAGGATATTTTCCCAGATCCAGCTATCAGGCGCTAAAGGATTCTCGCCCTCACGAAGCATTTGGGCAGTTGCAATTTTTTGTGGATCTTCAAGTCCTTGGTTTGGTTTGAAGTCCACCCTTACACGACCGCCCTCTTCAACTTGTTCAGGTTTGATTTCTTCATCAAACTGATCTGTTAAGTCATTAAGGCGTCCAGTAAGCGTGAGCTTACCAAACTTGTTAGATACATACTGAAGCGATAGCAATTCACCTATCTGAGTGAAAGCGCTTGCTAGAGATTTAAGACGAGGTTCAAGCGTGTGTGCAGAACCTTCCCTAACTACATTTGCTGCATAGCCAGATATAGCAAACGGAAGTTCTCCCATGTGCACATTAGACAAGCCGCCACGTTGTAATTCCCCAGCGACAAGGCTATTAAAAGTACCTGTGTCGGCAGGCATTTTCATCTCAGGCATCGGTTTGATTTGTGTTCCCTGTGGCAAAGGTACTTCCGTACCATCCTGCCAAGGATCAGTGTCTAATGTCTGAGTTCCATCAGGAGACTCCACGATATACGGTTGCCTAACACCACGACGTACTAGCGTCTTGGTGCTCGACATTACAAAGTTGAACTCTTCGAAAAGATTACGATTAGATGAGAAAATAGATTCACCGTAATCATGAGACTGATCTGAGTCCCCATGGACTCCCTGCATCCAAGGAACAATTCCTACAGGCCCAACAAAGACAGGCGCAACCCCTTCTCCGTCAGCGTCTTCAACACCGTGAGGAAGAGGCTTCTTTCCCCATTTAGGATCTTGCCCGTCAATAATAATCGCATGTTGCTCGCGGTCGTAGTAGTCCCACACAGGTATACCAAACTCATCGTCGTAGTCAGAGTTTGTAGGTTCATCAATGTCGATGCCATACAACTGTTTAATACTTTGAGAGGATCTTAGTGTGCGATAACCAAGCCACAGTATGCCGTCTTCGTCTTGTTCGTAAACAACTCTAAGAGGATCAAAAGGGGTTATGTCTACGTAGGTTTTGTCTTTCTTTTTATTTAAGACTGCACGACCTGCAAACCAGCCTCGTAAAACAATATGTGCTGCTATCTGGCTTTTTACAGTCAGCATACCCCGGGCAACTAACCGATCATCTGCCATGTTCATGGCACCGACGATGTACTTTTCTTTCGAATCACCAGCTTCTCTTTCAGAGATTCGCTGGCTTAAAGGGGCGCTGACGATCATACGGGAGTCGTTCATCCAGCTAATAATCTTGTCTGCAACAACCTTAGGCTGGTTAGACGTATAAGACTGGTAGCCATCTCCAGCATCGAAAGGCTTTAACGTATAAAGATCGTAGTCGTCTTCCATGCGCTGACGTCGATTTGTGAAACCATTAGAGTCCCACATGTCTTGCATTTTTCTGCGAAGTTCATCGATCTTAGCCATCTAGTCCCACCGTTTGATTTTGATTTTCCTGGACCCCAGAGTCATTTTTGTTACACCGTAATTAGATACTAACCCATACGTTATGGCCTTTACACCATGGTTGAAGGAGTCTCTTGGTACCTTTCCTACTACATTGCCTTCTCTGTCTGTCTTCCATGAGTACACGTGAACCTGGTCATCAAACGGATTAACAGCTCCGCCCATTTCAGACAGCACACCTTTGCACTTTTCAGAGAATACCATGCGTGGCTCTTGTGTTACTGCGTCTTGTTTCAGGAATGTATTAAACCGCTCAATGCCTGAAAGTATATCGACACGGTTCTGGTCAGTCGCCATATATAACCCACCATATTGCATCCAGACATCTAAAGGCCTGCGCTCTGATGCAGATTTAGCAGCCACGTCAATTACGCCGTGCTTAACATCTTTCCACCAGACTTGAGAGCGAGCCCGGTCAATAACATCTTCGGTAGTAATTTGCCCTGAGTCGTTACCCCGCATAAAGACTTCATCAAAAATCCGGACTTGCCCGTTAATAATCTGCGCTGCTTCAACAGCATACGCAGATTGTGTGACCTGTGAGTAGCCGGGGTCAACCCATAAGTGGACTGGTTCACCCGGAACGTATTCAAGCATGGGGTCAACATGTATCCCTGTCTTGAAGAGAGGGTGCACGAGTCCTTTGGGTGGTGCAGGTACACCGGATATTCGCTCGTTAAACCAGTTCTCACTATGAACTAACTCAAGGGCAAGGATTTCTTTATCATCTCGCCCTCCGGGGTAAATACGTTGGTTGGTCCATGAGGGAAGGCTAAAGGATCTGCTGTCAAGTTCGTTTGGGTAGGACTGCCACTGCTCCCACTGTGAGGGATACCAACCAAGAGACATTTCGAATGTCCCTTCCATGAAGAGCCAGCCTCGCTTTTCAGCGATTCGACCTCGTAGTCTAAGGTAACTGTCGTGGTCAAGCTGGCTTGCCTCACACGCAACAATGCCCCGAGGAGCTTCCATAGCGAGGGTCCGATAGTCGTTGGCTGATTTTGTTTTGATTTCAAACGTATCTTCAGGACTGGCTGCGGAACCACAACTGACGACCATAACACCAGGGTCGATCCTTTTGGACGACCTGATAATAAGACCAAGTTGCCCAAGCATGTTAAGCAGGTAGTTCCACTCTGCTCTTGTTCGCTCGTAGTCTCTGGCGACAAGCCAGACCACATCACCTTTACGATACTCGTCAAGATGATTGATGACTTTGAGTGCTCCCAAGAAAGATTTGCCCGCACGCTCCCCTCCGGCAATAAGTTGGACACGAGCCGGGTGAGAAAGGATTTCATCTTGCTCCGGCCAAGTATGTACAGGTACACCTTCGAGATCCTTGATTGATCCTAGAAGCGCCTTGCGATCTTCTACTAGCAGCATGTGTCAAGGCTACCTTATTTATTAAAGACCTGTTGTTTTACGTACGTGCTGATATGAGTCTTTGGGATATTGTTAGCGCCGTCGGCGTCCATCTTCTCTTGGAGCATCTTCCACTCCTCAAGATTAAAACTAACGCTTAAAACTACCCGGTTATTTACTACAGTTGTTTCCATGTACTACATTGTAATACCAAAGTCGGCGTAAAAGCCATCCCCTCTTTGGTATTTACCGTGACGTGGGTCGTTTTCGATTCCGCCGGGGTAATAATAGACCGTAACCGCTACGTCATCCCAGGTAAGACCTGGTTTGACTCGGGTTAAGGCGGTTTCAACCTTAGTCAGCACACGCTGTAGCACGTCTGGGTCGTTGTAGTCATGGTCTTCTTCGGGATCAAAGTAAACCCGGAGGCTTTTAGTGTCCGGCAATGCGACTCCTGTCGGATCGACAGCGTTTTTTAGGGCTAGTGGACACTTGTCTAGTCGTGTCCAGTAGAATCCCCCTTCCCAACACCCATCCCCCTGGTACCAGCTAGACAGTAAGGGTCTATAAGGACCCTGGATGTCTAGCTACAGAGGATAAGAGGATAGGAAAAGTATAAAACTACTAAGATCTTCTTGTCTAGTGGACATCTGTCCAGTAGAAGGTGGACATCTGTCCACTTGGTTCCACAATAAGAAGTCCCAGGTCTGTCAGGCCAAGCTGACAGCCCTTCCAATTCATCAGAGATTCGAGTTCCGTGGCGAATGGTGTAGGTAATTAGCCTAGTCGCTTTTAATTGTAACCGGCAAGCTTGTCATACATTGTACGACTAGGGTCAAGGGGCAAAATAAATATAGTAGGGTCCCCAACAACTTCCACTAATACGCTATCTACAACCTCACCCCCACCCCGACAAGACCAACAGCCTCGCTTACTCTGCTGCTTGCCTTGCCTCCTCCCCTACATCACACCCCACACACACACACCACCCCACACCACCCCAACGACGGCACGAATTTCCGCCAGCCCTAGTCCGCCACTAACCGCAAGGGCAGCCCATGACATGCAACAAGCATGTCCTATGGCATGTCGCCTAGCCTATGGCTAGTCTGTCGGTTGCTCTGCCTCAGCCGTGCGATCCTGCGTAGACGGGGCTGTGGGAAGGGCTTTGGCAGTCTGCCCCGTAGGGACTGAGCCGGAAACTCTGCCCCGTAGGGTGTCCAGCAAAGCCACTGCCAAGTCGGTAGTGCTTGATCCCGTGCCTGCGCCCCAAGCTTCCCGGGCAGGACCGTGTTCAAGCCACCAAGCCTTAGCCCTCCAGTCTGGATTACTACGTAGTTCAGCAACTATTTCGTCCTCTGCTTTAGCAGAGACTATTTCTAAATCTCTAAACAGTGCCCCGTAGGGCTCAATTCCAGAATCAGCTTTCGTCTTCCACAGAGTCACGGTGCTGCGCGCGATCCCGGCAGCTTTCGCTGCGGTGCCTATGTAGTTGCCAGCACGCACCGAAGAAACGATTGCTTCGTGAACTCTCCGGGTCAGCTTAGTTGGAGCACCCCCCGTAGGGAGGATATTTGAGTCAGACTGTCCACGCCGTAGGTTTTTCATCAATGCCCGCCAAGATAGTATCTTTGTATGTTGACCTACGCTAAGTAGGTGCTGGGAACGCCACTTCATGCTATGTGCGTGATTATGGCAAACCGTTCCAGCCACTGTCAATTTTACCGTTGTTTTTGGTGTTGTGTTTTGCCTCCGAAATCATGTTTTTTTTGGCGTTATGTTTTGGGGGTCGCTCGCGAGCGCGCGCTAAACCCTACCTGCCTGTGCCCGCTCGTCACAAATCTTCGATTTGGCGCGAAACGTGATCGTCATGACGCCACGTTTTAGCGACCCCAATTGATACCGTTTTAAAAGTTCGTTTGGCAAGTGTCCAGACGATTCGCAAATAGGAAAGCGGTTTTGGATATGAGTGCATCAGCACAGGTAGCTGTACCTACATACAGCATGGAAGAGTTTCTCGGCACTATCGTTGCATCGGACAAGTTCGCATGCCCCACCCACGTAGGTCGCAAGGCAGGGAATTTCTCTGCTAACGGGGCTTCAAATCACATCACATGGTGCCCGGATATGCAGGCTGCATACGCTGTAGCCCCGACTGCGAAGGCGAAGGTGAAAAAATCCAAGCCTACGCAGTTGGAGGATTCGGCACTGCGGGGTTGGGCTGGCAAGCCCCGTACCCAGCGTAGGGACGCCCGGCAGGTACTCGACCCCGTAGGGCAGCAGGATAACACTGTCCGTTCGAAGGGTCGTGTGCGAATCACCGGCGGCTATGTAGACCCGGCTACGATGCCAGCCGACTGGAACGTTGATCGAAACGGTCGCGAGATCAAGGGCAAAGCCCTTACGAACCGGGTCGAGAAACTTGTACGTGAAGGCAAGGCGGTCGTGACCGTGAAGGCACCGGCGTCTACACCAGCCCCGGCACCGGCAGAGGTGGCTGCACCTACGTCGCAGCTAGTGTGGGATGAGATGCAAGTACTCGCAGAGAGAGTTGCGAAAGTGGAGGCGGAAGTCACCAATTTCGCCCCGGTAGTGCAAGCACTACAAAGCTACGTAGCTGCACATGAGGACATGATTGAAGCTGCATCGTAGGCAGGTACAGAGTGGGTGTGGAGACACACCCGCTCATGTACGGAGGGTCAAGCCGGGTGGTTTGGTTCTCCGTACATGGGTACACCATGAACACATACATACGGAAAGGTATGAAAATTGGAATTGAAAATGGACTACATCGGACGTTCGTCCGAAGCCGTAGACATGACGACTATGGGGATTCCCGTAGGGCACTTTACAACATCAGGGTCGTGGACAGCCACGGACGACGACGTACTCATGCTCGTAGACATGAGAATGGTGAACGGCGACGACCCACTTCCGTGGATTCGAGCCGTACGCAAGGCTGCGGGGGCTAGGTACGGGCATCTACCGGGGTTGAAACTGGTTCATGACATGTGGAGGCACATATCGAAGGAATTGGACGCCGGTCACATCACTACACAACGCAGGGTGGTATACACCACCCCGCTGGACACCGAAAGTGGTCGGTAGGTAGCCGCACCCAAGTTTCATGGCATGACCCGCCTGGGTCATGTCATGGCACGTGGGAAAGGTTCTCACGACATAGGAAAGGCACGCATGGAAGCTAAATTAGACTGGCGATTCGACCTGATTCGGTCGCTATGGGGCAAGGGCAAAGTTTCCCTACCCAACCGCAGGTTGCTTATGAAGCAACTCGCACATGACATGAACGCTGCAAAGCAGCAGAAAGGTAGCTATGGAAAAGGGTAGTTTGTTCACAGTCGCAGACTCGGCTGGCAAGGCACGATATGAGGGCAGTTCTCTACGAGTTGCTGTCGAAACATGGAAGATAGGCGCTGTACTTCATGACGCCTCCATGATGGACGTACATGGCAACGTACAAACGGACATGGACTGTGGTGGTGGAATTACGCTGGACTTTGCTGACGTATTTGGCGATGAGCGCCTTATGGACAGTTCATGTGGGCGTATATCCTGCGACGACTGTAACCCTATGGACACTGACATGCCATACAACCACCCCGAAGATTTATGTGAGGGCTGCGACGTCATGTTCAAGCACCACATGACATCTGACGGACATGCGTTCAGTGGCACGATGAACTACAACTTCGGCAAGTAGAAAAGCCGAATACACACCTCCCCCTTTTCTCTCTCTGAACAAAGTGAAGAGAGATAAAAGGTGGAGGGGTGGTCAACCAAATTGCAAACGATTTTCAGGAAAGGAAATCACGACATGAAAACACAGGTATACACCATGAAGCAGGTCAAGGAAGCCCCCGTAGGGTCTGATCTCGAACTGCTCGAACCCGGCAACGCTGGCGAGCTCACAGATGAGCAAGCTGACTGGGTTCGTAGGCACTTGAAGCGAAGCTTGACGCTCGCTAAGTGGTGGGGATTTAGCAAGAAGCCCCGTAGGGCTAAGCTTGCGATCATGAGGGTAGCCGCAGACGGCGACCCGGACGACGTGGCAATCAATCAACAGCTAGTGAAAGGCTCGTAACATGCCCGGTACGATACACGTATTCGCCTTCGTAAAAGGCGACGAGACGCTCCGTATGGCATACACCTCTGAGGGTGTCATGAACAAAGACCCTATGGCTCCTATATATGATGGCTGGGAGTACGAAACCGAGTTCGAAATACCTGTGGTGGACATAACGTATGACGAAGTGAAAGCCCTCTGGGACAAACAACCTAAGGCGAAGCCTGTCAACTGCTTCTCACCTGTAAACGAGCCATGTGACTGTGGCTCCACATGTAAAGGGTACGGTACATAAATGTCAGAACTACGAAGCGAGCTTCGCATGGTCTACATAAGCATCATGGTGCTGCTCATCATGAGTGCTGTCTTCTCGATCTCAATCATCTACGCTATAGGGAAGGCGTGCACATGAAACATTGAACTAAGGGTAAGGGTGTCAGCCCCTACATACGCTCAAGTAATGCGTAGGCTGACCCTCACCCACAGGGGCACAAGCTTCCCTTTCCGGCTTGTGTCCCTCTGGGTGGGAGATTCTCACATGAAAACGGGTACGACATATGGGTAAGGGCACTTACATAACAGGAAGGAACGTACATGGAAAAGTTTCTGGTCAGCGATACGATCACGGAGTGGCGTAGCTATCACGTCATGGCAAACTCAGAGAAGGAAGCTATGAAGCTAGTCGAAGAATTTGCTACGGACAAACCTACTGATGACATACACCCGGACATATCGTTCGTGGACAGGGGTATCACGGACAGAGATCAGCAAATTGAAGTTGACCGCTAACCCAACCCTCCCCCTTTTCTCCTCTTGAACAAAGTGAAAGAGGATAAAAGGAGGAGGGGTGGAGTACCCCAAATTTTTTGGTTCTCAAAGCCCATTAGCATCGTGAAAGGATACGACATGGCAACACGGAGTGAACAGCGACTGATTCTCGGACAGGTACTGGGTGTACCTACGAAGGGTGTCGCACGACATGAGTTGCAAGCGCAGCTTGAAGCTAGCCCCAACGCAGAGGCGTTGCAGGCAGTGGTGAAAAAAATCTCACGTAAGGTCAACGGCTTCAAAGGCAAGCCTGTGACACGTGTGAACAAAGCAATCGAAGCGGTTGCTAAGCAGGCAGCAGCAGAGGCTGCCGCATAGGTTGAGGGTGTATGACATACTCATACATCGGAACGCTGCGACGTGGCTCACATATACGCCAAGATTGGTAGTACGAGAGAGCGTCGCCGTTCCACATGTAGCTGCAAGCGCAGCAGGTACTCGAATGGTTTACCAGTTCAGCGAGAGTGCCGTTTGTAGCTACATGTGGAGCGTGTCGTGTGCATAACGACAGGTTGGCAGAGGAACCACCCGTAGGGGGTACAGAATCAAGCAGGTAAATAAGCGCAGCCGCAGTCATGTAGTGCTGCACTTGATTCCCCTAAGGGTGTGGGGACGCCGTGATTCAGTCCTGCGTGCCGACACATCGGCTCCATAGTCCCTCCCGTAGCTGTCCGGCTACGGGAGAGGGCGCAATACATATATCCGGACATGAAAAGGAAGGGATTTATCACAAATCTAAACCCATTGGTCATGAACAGGTCGCATCTTCACTCTCAAGGTGGGCGTGCTGGAAAAGCTAGGGCATCAGCATATGCGCTGAGGCATCTAGTCGCACACGTCAAGGGCAACAACCTCAAAGATGATGTTGTGTGCAAGCTAACCGTGCCTGACTCCACAGCAGCGAATGACGACATGTATGAGATTGACCTAACAGTCTCTGATGTGATCATCATGTTAGGCATGCGTGGGCTTCAGAACGAGTTGACATACGCAATCACCGAACTAAGGGATCGTGTAGCACGTAACGACATAGACCAAGACGACATGAGGCGAGATTTACAGGCTCTCCAATTACAGGTAGACAGGGCGTTTAGCCCAGAGAGAACAGTCTCACCTATTGTGGCTGTACTAGACAAGGAATCAGGGCTACCTAAGTAGCCAGAAAGGATATGTTTGTGGGTATCACAGACAGGGACTTCAAGTCCAAACTAGCAGGGCTTGAGAACGAAGGGCGGTTCTTCAACACGCTCGGGCAGGAAGTTGCGTGGGACTTATGTCGCACAGATGGACTGCATCGCTTACTGCTAGGTGGCACAGGGTGGGGCAAGACCTTCGTAGTGCAGACGGTTATGAAGATTCTCGGCAAGCCATTCGTTGCGGTGAACGCTCACCCAGGCATGGACATACGAGACTTGGTTGGTCAATGGCGACCTGAGGCTCTTGAGTCCGGGGGCGTGACGATCAAGTGGCAAGATGGAACTTTTACTGAGGCTGTACGAGAGGGCAAGACCTTCATGTTGGAGGAAGCCACACGTGCACCGCAGGAGTTCATGTCCCGTATGTACGGTGTCATGGATTCAGCCGGGGCTTACTGGTCGCTGCCTGAGAATGGTGAAACGGCTGTGCCTATCGGTGATGAGTTCTCGGTGGTGGCTACGGCTAACCCACCCGGCAACGGCTACCTTAGCCAGAACTTAGACAAGGCTTTCCTTCGCAGGTTCAAGTGGATACGTACCATCGATGAGCCGTTGGCAGATGAGGAAAAGGCTCTTGCTTATGTACTCGGTGACGGCACTGAGGAGCAGAAAGACAGAGCCAAGCGGTTCTACACATGGGTAGACGATGCCCGTGAAGCAGCAGATACGAACATCAACACTGGTGACTTGACTGCTGCTGCGGAAATGACAATGCGTGGGTTCACACCTATGCAGGCGCTTGAGTACACCATCACACCTAAGTATGCGAACGCTTCGGCTTTGCTAACTGGAGGTCGTGCCCACTTCGGGACTCCGGCATCGAACAAGGTAATCGTTGGCAACTCGGCTATGTTTCCCAACAATTCAGCTAGTGCTCCGGCACCGGCACCGAAACCTGAGCCTAAGTCAGGTGCGTCGGACATAGCATCGACAATCGCAAGTATGTCAACAGAAGACATACTCAAGGCAATCAGCGGTATCAAACCCGCAGGATAAGAGGGCGCATGAGCAGACCAGCTAAGGCACGCAAGAGCAGGGCACGGAAGAACCGTGGTTGTATGTTGTGTCAATTCGAGAAGCGTATGAGGGTAGAAAAGCCCAAGTACAGAAAGGTAGTGGAACGATATGCCGCGCAAGCGTAAGAGCAGAGACACCCGGTTCTCGGACTACGGTTCGTTCTTCGGTATGTTATCTGGCGGAGGCAGGGCTAAGATCAAGCGTGACGACACACGTGACGCTAGTGACATAGCAGCAGGGCGTGACATGGAAGGGGATAGGTCAGATGACTTTGACACCCCTGCATATGCTGAGCGTCAGGCACAGGTGTTCCTGCCTAAGCAGTCAAGCTTTGAAGCCAAGCTGCTTGGTGCAGGGCGAGCAAAGTTCAGTCCACTTGGGGCTACGGATATCCTCAAAGATGTTGCTGGCTCTGACGTAGCTAGCATATGGGACTCGTTTGAAAATGCTAGGACTGCACACAAGGCTACTGAGCATTACCACAACGACAAGATTATGAAGGAGTTCTACGGGGCGGTGGGAAACAGACCCGACCCTATGAGCATGAGCGCAGAGCAAGCTATAACTGGCAGCAACCTGCGAACAGAAATCTTGCGTATGGCAGTAGATGTACCGTCGCCCGGTGCACACCATGTCATAAAGAAAATGCGACAGAAGTTCGACAGTCAAGTGCATGCAGCTATGGCTTCAGATGATCAGGAGGAATTGATCAAGCTGTCGGCTGAGATCGCTGACTACTTGGACATGGAGCGACCTAAGAACTACCGCAAGCCTCCCGGCAAGCAGCCGATAGATGCTGGTGACATCTTAGAGAAGGTCAAAGCGAAAGACGCTGCCAAGCGTGAGGAAATCAAGGACGCTAAGGCAACCGGCGACGAAGTGCAAGACGGTAATACAGGTAAGTATGCACCCGGTGGCAAGGACGCTGTGAAGGTTATGGGCAGGAAGCATGAGTTCTCAAGCGTTGAGCATGTTGACTCTGAGCCTATCCAACTCGGCAGCGCAGTGAACATAGTCTTAGATGAGACACGTGGCTTACGAGATAAGCAGAAAGATAGGTTCAAAGGCGCTCCCGGTCGTGACATATGGCGACTAGGTATGATGGGTGATACCGCTGTGTTTGAGGAGAACAAGAAGACCCGTGGCAAAGTAGCCATCATGGTAGACATGAGCGGGTCGATGGGTTGTCCTTGTGCAAGCTGTGATGAGCGTCGTGGTCGGGGCTGGCGCAGCGAGTTTGGGTCATACCGAAACGCTGCTTGGTTAGCATGGCAGTGTGCTGGTGCAATCATGAAAGCGTTCCCTGAGTCAGATGTGTATTCGTACTCATCAGGCAGGGGTAGCTACTGTGCTGCATCAATCCTAACCAACGCAACAGGACAACAGCCTACCCACGCTTCAGTAGGGCGGTACATGGGAGGCAGCACTCCGACATGTACCGGTGCTTTGTTCTTGAAGAACGTGATTACATCAGACATTGGTGCATCAGCAGCCGTGCTTATCACTGACGGATACCCAAACATGAACGACTGCACAGCAGCGGTGAACAAGGGGTTCATAAGGGACGGTCTGAGGTTTGCTTCGGTTCTAATCGGTCACGACCTGCGAAACATGGACTCTATCTTCCCCTCTGAGAGCAGTGTCCAGATCAACGATGAAGAAAGTCTGCCTAATTTAGTGCAGACTATGAGGTTTTTGAGTGAGGTACGACAGTAACATAATATATGCGTAAGCATAGAAAGAGCAAGCATGGAAAACACCGAAAAAAATAACGAGCAGCAACCTGATGAGCCGTTCGATCTCTCGTTCCTAGAGGAGAGTCTGAAAGATATCCCAGAGTCTCCCTTAGAGGAGGCTGTAAATGCGGGTAGCTTTGGAGGTACTAAGTTTGGGGCAATAGAGATTGACCCTAACCGTCCTCTGGAGGAACAGATTGAACTAGCAGCAGAGGCTGCACGTGAAGCAGGGCTGCCTGACGATGTGGTTGAGAAGCTAAAGGAAGCTATCTTCCACAAGATAGGGGCAGCAACCGGGTTAGTAAATACAGCGTTGAACTTTGCTAAGAGCGCAGCGTTCGCCACTATGATGTCAGGGTCTGAGGAATACACACAGGCACTAGCAATCATAGGGCATGAGTATCATAGGAAGATCAACAGCATGTTCGGTACTGCTGATTGGATTCAAGTACCTATATGCCAGTGTGAGCTAACCAACCAACCTGATGTAAGCCACCAGCACTCTGCGATCACTCCACCGGGGGCACCAGCAGACTACGACGAGAAGCGCAAGGAGTTTGTTCGTATTACAAAGCAGTTCCAGCGTGAGTGTGCTGCATTATCTACGTTAGTGTTTGGTATTGGTATTGGAGGTTCTCAATTTGACAACCGAAGCGAAGACTAAGGCGTGTGTGCACCACTTCATGATACCTGAGCCGGAAGGAGTCAACGAAGTAGTAGGTGTGTGTAAGAAATGTGGTGCAGAGCGGGTACATGAACTTGTAACCCCGTTCAACGTATTCAATAGCTGGCGTGGTGACCCTAAGAAGTCAGCAGCAGCCAAAGCAAAGCGTGAAGCTGAAAAGCAGAAAGGTTCGAATGGCACAGACAGGAAACATTCTCGCAGTGGCAACTAACTGCGGGACTATGGACGATGAGTCCTTAGGGTTACTGTTGCAAGCACTCAAAGAGGGTGCATCAGACTACCGGGGTGCGGTAGCTGCGGTTAGCTATGAGATACATAAGCGACTGCTAAAAACAAAGGGCACTCGACTGCCTCACTCAACACTGGACATCAAGAGAGCGGGCTCACCTACCTATGACGTAGGCAAGGTAAAGGCGCTCACTGAACTGCTGTCCGAACGTGATGCGTCAGAGTTAGTAGTCGAGAAGCACGTACCAGCAAGTAGTAAAACTGTGGTGTCAGGTAGCAAGGCAAACAACTTACTAAAAGCGTATGGTGTTGAGTCCGAAGTAGGGAAAGCGATCATCGCTGCCCGTATGCCGGAGTCCACATCGTTTACGATTACGGAGAGGACATAATGCCAAGCTGGTTTATTGACAAGAAGCAGATATGCCCTAGCTGCATGACTGCAATCAGGGCATATTGCTCAACGTGTTACAACGAAGGCAAGTCTGCTGCTGAAACTTACGCACAGTTTGTGTGGAAAAAGTCAGGCGAAGACGGCGAGCCGGTCATGGTAGACATAATGAGCATGGTAATGGGAAACAATCAGCCTAAGGTCAGGGTTTCTGACGATGGTCTAAGCGCTGAATTCCTCAACAGTGATGGCGATGTTGTCATGACTGCAACTAATACAGCTACGCAAGTAGCAGGGGAGCAAGAAAAAGATGAGTCACTCGGATAGATTCCCACATGATGTGAAAAGCATCAACGGACAGAGGGAAACATTCAAGACCGTAGTGGTCACAGTGGACAAGGTGTTCACGAACTTTGGTACAGGGTACTCGTTCGTAGAGGACACCACGATAGACGATCAAGGGCGCAAGCCTATCTGGAACATGCAAGGTGCTTACGTCAACGGCAAGCGTGAAGACTACGCCGGTGTAGTGTTTGAGTCCGGTGACCGTATTGAAGTAGACCTGTCATTGAACCCGGGTCGTGGAAGTAAAATCTTCTATGACATAAAGCGGGCAGCTAAGGTTAGCGAAGGTACAGAGGTCACTAAGTACAAAGCCCCTCCACCACCAGTACAAGCTACACCTATAGATGTACGCATCAGCAAGGGTATGGCGTTCAACAACTTGACCACCATGCTTGCAAGTCCCGAGTCAGCGCAGGCATTTAGTGGCAAGGCACTGGCAGCAGCATGGGACATGTGGCACAAGGCACTTGAAGATACGATGGCTGGTAAGACACCGTTCATGAGAGAGGCTGACGCTGTTGCTGACGCTGTTGTTGATGCTGTCACAGACGACGGTGTTGTAGACCTAGCCGATGTGGAACCAACCCCTCCAAAGACTGACCCTATCGATGAACTCGTAGAGACTCTACCGTGGAGTGATAACGCTCCTAGCATAGACGACCTAAAGCAAAAGGGTGTTGCCCTGATGCAAGCTAAGTGGGACACGCCAATCGATGCAGCCGATGAACTTCGGGGTACGTTAGGTCTGCCTCAGGACTGGTCACAAATGACAGCCGAACAATGGCAGTCAGTGATCGACTACGCTGAAGCTAAAGAGTAGTGCCCTCAAACGAATACCAATGTATCGGGACAATCGGGGCGCAGTATTCTGTGCCCTGCCCCGGTACAGTCCACCTCGAAAACGCGGCAGCTCAGTATCCCTGGGTATGTGACACGTGTAAAGGTGTGTACCCACATGAGTACATACAGGAAAGAAAGCTAGAAAGGAAGCAAGTGAGCAGCATTACACCTATGACAACAGCAGAGGTTCTCTCTGCCTTAGTCACAACGGGGCGTCGTGGTAAAGCACGGCACCCTCAAACAGCAGCGTTAGCTGCACTTAGTCCCGGTGAGGGATTCAAGGTAAATGATTGTTGCAGTGGTGACAGGAAGAAGTGTGCCACTGTACGTCGGTTGAACTCTGCAAGGCAGCGTTGGGGGCTACTCGATAGTCACTTACGCCACCATACCTTAGGGTCAGGTCTAGGCATGACCCAAGTCTGGAGGGACAATGCCAGCCCGCAAAGTCAACCGTAAACTAGAAGCAGCCGTTCAATACCTAAGCGAAGGGCTGTCGGTTATCCCGTTGAAACCAAACGACAAGCGTCCCTTGCTGTCATCATGGGCTCAGTTACAGACTGTACGCATGACAACAGATGAGGCGCATGAAGTCTGGGGCAGTGAGCCTGATGCCAATGTAGGTATCGTGACAGGTCAGATCAGTGGTCTATCTGTGCTTGATATTGACGGGGCTCCGGGTGCTTTAGCAATTCAGAAGGCAGACATTAGCCTGCCTGAGACTAGGGTAGTACGCACTCCAAACGGGCTGCACTATTACTTCCAGTTCACTGACGACATGAAGCAGAGCGCTGGCATCATAGATCACGTAGACATACGGAGTACAGGGGGTTACGTAGTAGCCCCTCCCTCTACAATCGAAGGCAAGGAATACAAGGTAGCTAAGAACTTAGCGCCTGTGTTCTGGACTGACATACCGGAGGAACTCTTAGGCAGGAAGCCCGCACCTGCTGGGATATCAGCACCTATAACAAGTGCTGGTGCGCCGTGGGTAAGTGAGGCGTTGGAGCAAGGGGCACCTGAGGGTCAACGAGATCAGATGGCTACTCGGTTAGCCGGGTACTTCCATAGCCGGGGTGTTCAGCCGGACATAATCATGAGCACTTTGGCTCCGTTTGCTGATAGGTGTACCCCACCTATGGCATTGAGTGACCTGACTAGAGTGATCAAGAGTGTGACCCGGTACGAACAGTCGAAGATACGTAGTCACTTAGGGGTGAAGATCAAAGACCCACTGGTAAAAATCAGTGAGTCGGGTGTGGTCACGGTCATGTTCCCTGATGATGGTGTGACCATGACGTTTGACAGACCTTTCAAGGGTAGGACAAGCGTCACGACACAGGTAACAATCGAGACAACAGACTTAGGCTACCTGATCGGACCTGTTAGGTATGACACGTTATCTACAAGCAAGACTACTGAGTTAGTGCGTGCTTTAGATAAGAGAGAGCAGCGACCGTGGCTAGAGATGCTATCGGCTGCGGCTAGGCTGGTTACGTTTAGCGTAGAAACAACGGCGGAGTTCGTAGACCTACGTAAGAGTGTTAGATCTCTTGCTAGTAGGTGGGCAGTCAAGCCTATAACCCCTGCTCTAAAGCCTTCTGTCCTATACGCTGACGGTGGCTCAGGTAAGTCAACGCTTGCTGTTGCTATCTGTATGTCTGTTGCTTCCGGCATTGAGATCGTGCCTGGGATCACGCCTGAGGTAACTGGGAACGCTATGTACTTGGACTGGGAGTCTGATGAGGAAGACGTCCTAGACATGGTGGATAAGATTGCCCGGGGCTTAGGTCCACGTGGACCACAGGGTGAGTATCTAACTCACATTGACTTCGACATAACCTACGTGGCATGTGGGGATAACCTCTCTGGCATGGCTGAGGAAGTAGAGAAGAAGGCAGAAGAAAACGGCACAGTCTTTAGCATAGTGGACTCGGCTGTTCCGGCTAGTTCAGATGATGTCAACGATGTGGAAGCACCGAAGGCATTGTTCAGAGCGCTACGCCAGATCGGTGTGCCGTCGTTGATACTGGCACACGTTGCTAAAGGTCAGGGTGATGAGAAGAAGCCGTTTGGCTCAGCGTTCTGGTGGAACTACTCCAGAAGTGTGTGGCGTATGAGCAGTGAGCAAGTGCCTGACGCTGACTACATAACAGTAGGGCTAGAGCATAGGAAAGCTAACGGTTTCAAGTTGCAACCACCACTAGCTATTCGCGTAGATCACGGGAAAGATACAATCAAGTTTACTTCCACGTCAGTTATGGGAATGGCTAAGCTAGCATCAGGGCTACCTGTTCAGTATCAAGTATCAAGGCTGTTGTCCGATGGTAAAGACAGGACAGTAGCAGAGATAGCGACAGAACTAAGCGATGGTGCTGAGAAGCCGGTGTCACAAGACAGTGTGGATAAAGCACTCAAGCGTGGGGAGTTTCAACAGGTGATAGACATGTCAACAGGCTCGACAAGAAAGGTATGGCGTAACCCATGATGTAATCGAATGTGTTGTGAGCGCTGAGTAATTTATTTTCAGCGAACAACATCATTCATGGTATGTGGACAGAGAGTTTAGGGAGTCCCCCTTTAGGGGGACCCCTACTATTATCCTCTAGGAGGATAGAAAGCAGTAATGATATGGGCAAAAGATTTAACGCCCTACGTGTAGCGCTTGCACTACCTAAGCGCAAGAACTGGAAAACTGAATACAGCGTAGTTCGCAAAGAATTAGAGCGGGCATTGGTACGGGCTACCACCGCAGAGATGAACGCTAGGCGTTTGCAAAAAGCAGCAGACGATGGCTACTTACGTAATACTGATCGGAAGCCTAGCCCGCAAAGCGATGCTTCCCGCTTTAGGCAAGGCGTCGATGCCCTTACACGCCACTCATTCCGCTCTGGGTACGATGGTAACCCGTGGAAATGTAAGGTATGTAAGAAAGGCACTAGGGATTTACGGCACAGAGGCTTACTTCCTATGTCGTCGGTGCCAAAAACCCGGCTGCCGAATCAACTGACAGCAAGCATTGACATAGGTAGCGAGACTTATCAGTCACCATCTGAACGTAGCACAGACGGCTACTATGTGTCCGGTCGTTCGCTAAACTATTCAACAAGTAATCCGAATCGCAGGAGGGCTTTTGTTCATGTGTTTACATGCGACAACATCAGAAGCCGACGTGACGACAGCACTGTTGTAGTTCAAGGTGACCCGGATTACAGACGAACTAAGAAGACAATCGGTGGCTGGCTATGGGGACCGGACATGAAAGCGGTACGCAGTATGGCTAAAGCCCACCGCAAGTACACTAAGCTATGTGATTGCATCACTAACGAAAGAGACTTTGCGGATAATAGCAACGGTCAGATCGGCAGCCGTATCACGGCAGAAAGTGAGTCATAAATGCCCAGACCTACGCAGACATGGAAGAAGTGGGAACGATGGTGGGGAACACTGCTCGGTGGTGTCCGTGTCCCTGTGACAGGACGCCAGAGGGGTGCTGCCCCTGACGTAGCCCACCCTGAGTTTGCTATTGAGGTCAAATACGGCAACGTCATGAGCAGTCGCTTGTCTCTAGCGGTAGAGCAAGCGATTGCTGCACGTGACTACGCCTTAGAGCACGAAGGGATCGAAAAGATCCCTCTAGTTTGTATAACTAACCGCACCAAAGTACAGAAGATAGATAACTATGTGCTTATGCGAGCGGAGGACTTTGTGACATGGACAGAAAGCAAGACCAAGACCCTAACGTAGTTAGTGTCCAGCGTAAGATAGGGGAGCGCAGTAAAACTGCTGCCACCAAGTACGGAGTGGACACGACACGCAGAGACTACGGCGAAGTTGACTGGCTTACTGAATTACAAGAAGAACTGATGGACGCAGCCGTATACATAGAAGCGCTGTTGTCTAACGTAAACCGTGTCATAGAGGCTGACATGAGAAAAAAACGTGATGTTTACTAGGCATGAAAATCATGGGAAGTACCGGGGTGTTCTTATCTCCGACATGGGGCAAGCCCAAGCCGACTACAAAAAACTTTTCAGAACCTTAGGGGCGCCCTCCCAAAACGCAGCAAGAGACTGCGAGATACTCAAGCAGCGTTCCAAACAGCAGTTTGCAAAACTGTCCCCGCTGTTTGGAATGAATTCCAAAAGGCAGGGTGAATAGGAATTAGATGAGTCGGTTTTCTAGTAAATCCAAACGAGTACAACGCTCCCGCATGAAGCGTCGTAGACGCAGGTTCTGCGCCCACTGCGGTACTGGCAGCAACCTCACTATCGATCACATCATTCCCTTATCTAAGGGCGGAGATAACCAAGTTCATAATTTACAAATGTTATGCGAGCCATGTAATACAAAAAAAGCAGACAGCCACCCGTACATGGTTGCTGATATTTTAGAAAAAGTAAACTCTACAGCAAAGGGCAAGGGCGATAAATGATTAAAAAAACAGCTAACGTAATGATGTCTTGCGCTAAAGCAGTAGGAATGTCTAAAGCTACAGCAAAATCTTGGGACCCAGGGCTCTGGTTGTATCCTCTCATGGGCGTTCACGAAGATATGCAAGGGACTATATCGCAAGAGGACATACTAGAAGACGAAGAGGGTAGCTTCTACTTTACTGAGTTTGATTGCGGTTGTTCTTTCTATGTTCCAAGCACTTCCCTTAAAGGGACATACAATGACGGGCTTCCAGGGGATGTTGACTTAGAAGAACCAACCGTTCACCAGAACTAGACTGACCCCCAGCCTAAGTAGATTCCGCAAAACAACACCAGCCCATAGATTAGCACTAGCCATACTATCGGCAACCACCCACGCATCATCTCAGCAGCCACACAGCAAGCGTCACAGCGACCCAGACAGCCACAGCAACACGGTTTGTCCACTTGTTCTGCATGAAGCGTTTCATTAGAACCTCTTGTTGTTATCCCTAAACTTATAATGAATCTTGTGAACTAGCACAACAGGTCGGTGTGCAATCCACACTAAGAACAACTGCCCGCTCTGCACCATAGGCAAGTCAGTAAAGTAGTTACCTTCTTCTCTGTGTGTAAGCCAGCTAGCAAGCAGCCCTATTTCATAGAGTAGCAACATAGGGATTGCGACAAGCAGTGTGAGGGTTCCGTCTAGCGACGGGGTGATGAGGGCTGCGAAGATAAAAGCTGTTGGGATAACCCACTTGCGTAACGTACTAGCCCTTGCATACGAGACAACCCTGAACTTAGCTAAGAGTTGCATGACGATAGGTAGCTCAAACGACACACCTATCCAAAAGATTAGCGACAGTAATAAAGCTAGGTATTCAGTAA
>Ga0208013_1000232_pt1 | contig 36302 bp, 31 predicted proteins | sample 16_taG_FD_184091 | JGI IMG/M metagenome (GOLD analysis project Ga0208013, IMG submission 184091) | Marine viral communities from the Subarctic Pacific Ocean - 16_ETSP_OMZ_AT15313 metaG (SPAdes) (version 2) | ecosystem: Environmental > Aquatic > Marine > Oceanic | place: Pacific Ocean | collected...
ATCATCAACGAAATATGCAGTAGTATATGACGGAGATGGAGTTTTATTCCCAACAGACCAAGATTTTAATTTATCTGGTTCTGTACAGAACTTTACAAATCCAGAATTTCAATTTTTAAGTGCGAGTGCAGTATTACACGATTTTGCATCAACATCAGAAGTTACTATTTCAAGTTCTGGTTATCCTGAAGCAGGAAACGCTACTTTATATGAAGTAAGGGTTAGAGAGAATGGTGGTTCTTATGAAGGTGTATTTGATAACATTGATGTATTTGGTGTTCAATCGGGTTCTGATTCATTCACAACATTTTTAACTAATGAAGCTCATGTATTTTCAGCAAACTCAGATGGAGCAGTAACATCTACATTAGCAGATGGTTCGTTTGAAGCAAGATTCTTCAGAGGAGCTGAACAATATAATTTCGGTACAAGTGGTAAAACATATAGTGTTTCAGCAACTTCATCAAGTATTGAACTAATACAATCAACAAATAGTAATCAACGAAAATTCACACCAAGTTCTGTATCTGCAGATAGTGGAACTGCATCTATTATATTAACTGATAATAACACAGGTCAACAATTTCCAAAAACTTACACATTTACCAAATCTAAAAAAGGTGCACCTGTAACAACGATTGCAGCATCACCACAATCACAAACTATTACAAGTGGTAGTGGAGGTATAGGAACACCAACAGATATAACAATAACAGTAAATGAGGGTGGTAGTAATTACACACATACGACAGGTACGGTTAGTGAAAATGAATTTAAAATTACTGGTGTAACAAATGCTACAAATAATAATGATGGAACAATATCACCAGATACTCCAACAAATTCAACTCCTGTTGTTGGTGATGCAACTATTAGTTACACCAATTCAGAGGGAACTGCATTTACAAGTAAAACAATTCCATTTGATGTAGGTGTTGCAGGATTAGGAGATACAGGTGCAGTAGGTTCAGCGGGTTCTGATTCTTTATCTGTAAAATTAACTGCAACTCAATATGTTGTTTTATATGATGGAGATGGAACTAAAACTGCAGTTGCTATAACCTTAACTGGTACTCCTCAAAACTTTACATCACCTGAATATAGATTTTTACAAGATAGTGTAGTAAGACAAGACTGGAGTACAACCGCAACATATCTAATACCAAATGGAGAAGAAGCAGCTGCAAATTCAACTGACCTTTGGAGAGTAGAAGTAAGAGAAGGTAGTAGTGGTACTTATGATGCATTTGATGAGGTAAATATTTATGGTGTAAAAGAAGGAACAACAGGTGGACAAGGTGACCCTGGAGACCCTGGTGCTGATGCATATACTGTAATTTTAACAAATGAAGCACATACACTTCCAACTACAAATGCTGGTACTGTAACATATACAGGAAGTGGTACATCGATTATTGTTTATAAAGGTTCTACCGAACTTAATAGTGTAACATCCACACCTTCTACAAATCAATTTAAAGTTACAGTTGATTCGGATACTGATATAGATGCTGGTTCACAAACTGTAAGTGGTAATCCATCTGTATTTGGTGTTGCAAGTAATTGTACTGCCGATACCGCTAATATTGTATTTAGTATTAATATCGAAAATACAGTAACTATTACTAAAATACAAAGTTTTAGTAAATCAATAGAAGGTGCTGATGGTTCTCCTGGTGCAGCAGGTAAAAGAACTGCCTCAAACATGGTTCACTATCAATTATCAGGTAGTATTCCAAGTACACCAAGTGCAACTTCATATACATTTGCAAGTAATACTTTTAGTGGATTAACTGCTAATTGGGGAACAGGTTCACCTACTTACGATGCTGGTAACAGTAAGCAGTATTGGTATTCAACTTATAGTGTTGTAGAAACAACTGCAGGAGGTGGAACAGGAACTCCATCTTTTTCTACACCTGTTCAAGCAATTGGATTTAGTGGTTTAGTTTCTTTTACTGATGCAGATACTGCAACAGATGGTACAAACTCATTATCCTTTGGTGTTGCTGGTTCAACATTAATTAATGGTGATAATATTGCTACTGGTAAGATTATATCTACAAACTATTCAACCGGTTCGGGTGATGGATTTACTGCGGCTGGGACAGAATTTGATTTAGTTGCAAATGTACTTTCAACTAAAAAATTCCACCTTAATCCAGATGGTGTAGTTAAGGCAACTGACTTTGTTTTTACTGATGGTTCAGTTGCAACTTCTCTTAGTGGTAGTAGTACTACTATTGGTGGTGATGGTTCGTTTAGTGCAAATAATGCAAATATTAGTGGTTCTATAACTGCAAATGATGGTACTATTGGTGGATTTGTTATTGAAGAAAAAACTCTAACATCAATACCAGAGGATGGTCTTGATACCAATCCATATTTAAGACTATCTGCAGGAGATATACCGAGTTTAGTAATGTTTGCATCGGAAGGAACTGAATCTGTAAAAATAACTGCAAATGAAACATTGACTTCTATTGACGTTGGACAATCTGCACCTGAATTAAATGTAAATTCATACTCTGGTGTTACAGGAGGCGGAAGTAATACTGGTTTTTCTAATTTTGGTTCATCCATATCTGTAGTCCAATCATCGACAGAAGTTACATCTTTATCAAGTAATGTATATTTCCCAAGTACAGGTACAATCCATTCAGACTTTGATGGGGAAACCGCAACATTCACAGGAACACTAACTCCACAATCGAGTCCTAATTTCTTTGTACAAGCAGAGGGTGAATGTTTATCTGGTAATATTGCATTTATGAGTGTAAGTTCAATTGTTTTTATAGAAGCCTATAATAGTAGTAATGTTTTACAGGCAACTGCGGAAAGAACCCTTAGTAACTCAATTGCTGGATTTGGTTCAAACCTTACACTTGATGATGGATATACATCGGGTACTTCGTTTTCTCTTAATTTTGTAATTTCTACTGGTGAAGCTTATTATTTTAAAGTAGGGATAAAATCAGCAAATGGATATATAATGGGAAGTGCACCTGGTGTGAGCCTTACTTTAGAATATGAACAACCAACTATTGGTAATATTCAAGTATCCATTCGTGGTGGTACTAATACTGTACCTTTCTCAGAACTTACAAGAGGAGGATTTCAGGTTGTAGGTAGTTCAGCTGCAGGTGTAGATAAACGAGCAGTAAAAATACCTGCAGCAACAGGAGTAGATACATTTCAGGTAACTGGTTCAATTTCTGCAACCGGTGATATAACTGCATTTAGTACATCTGATGAAAGATTAAAAGAAAATATAGTATGTATAGAAAATCCTCTTGATAAAGTTCAACAACTTAGAGGAATTGAATTTACTTGGAAACCAGGTTTTGAAAATATACATTTACATGGAACAGGTAGTGATATTGGTGTAATTGCACAAGAAGTTCAAGCTATAATGCCTAAAATAGTAAAACAAAATATTTTTAATAACTACCTCGGTGTTCAATATGAAAAACTAACACCATTATTATTAGAAGCAGTAAAAGAGTTATCTAATAAAGTAACTGAATTAGAAAATAAATTAAAAGATAAAGAATAATGGCATTACCAGCATCAGGTCCCATATCAATGTCAATGATTAATCTAGAAATAGGTGATGATTATAATGATGTAGTTAACTTTTCTGAGATTGGTGATAACTTTGACTTAGCTTTATCAGATTTAAGTATTTCTGATTTATTTGGATTATCACCAAGTATTACTGCAGTATTTACTGATTTTGGAATAACTACATTTACTGTTAATTCTCAAAATGGTAGTATTACTCCTCCGGTCGCTACAACAGGTGCAAGTCCTGTTCCGAGTTTGACTGTTAATTATGTTGGTGACCCATATTCAGAAGTATTAACATCAACCGCAAGAACAGCAAATGTAAGTCTTACTGTTCCTAGTCAAAATCATGGTGGAAACCCATATACAAATGCAGGTGCTACATTAAGTGATTCTGTTTCGGGTACACAAAATGCTTACAGTTTTGAATTTAATGATTGGACGGGTGGTATCGGTAATATAAATCCAAATACAGGTGTAGTTTCTTTTACTAATGGTAATGATAGTAATGCACCATCAGTAGTAACGAGTAATACAAGTTTTACTAAAGTTTCTAGTTCACCAGGTGCAGGAGAATATCTTCCAAGTGCAACATCATTTGGTGTATTAAGTTCCCAAACAACAAGAACTATTACTTTTACAGTCGGAGTACCAGGAGGTAATCAAAATGGTAGTGGTGGGGCGTATGGAAACCAAGGAACAACAGTTACAGGTACAGATAGTATAACACAATACCCAACCGAAACAATATCAACTACACAAGATAGTAATCCATTAACTTGGACAAATTCTCAAAATATTAATAATAAAAAAGGTATTACAATTGATGTGGGAGGTGGAACAGGAACACCTTCTTGGTCTGCAATTGTTCTTGAAGGACATACAAGTGGTAGTGGGGGAGTTACAACTAATAATTTTGCAATAACAACAGTACAATCATCATCAACAAGTGGTTCTTTCTCAGCAGGTAATAGTGGAGATGATGTTCTATATGTATATCCTGTAAAACCAAATACAGGATTTTTACCAGTATCGGATAGAGTTAGTATATCATTAAGTAGTGGGGGAATAAGTCCTGTTGAAGTTTTATTACAACAAGATGGAAATGTTACATTTACAACATCACCAACACCGGTCGGTGGTGGGTCTATTGATATAATATTTAGAGGAAATGGAACAGTCGAAAGTGGAGATAATACAATTGAACTAACAACCAATCCATCTCCAAATGAAATAGATTATATTGGTAGTATAACAGGTTCTTCAGCATTCCTACTAGATGGTGGAACTGCCGATGTTACAGGAACAGGAAATAAAACATTTACATTAACAGTACCAGCAAATACAGGTGGTCAACGAACTTCAGACTTTAATATAGATGCAACAACTGCAGGTGTAAGTGGTGTATTAAAAACATATAACTTAAAACAAAGAGCAGCAGAGGCAACAGGAAATATAAAATATAGTTCTGCAGTTCTATCTATATCAATAGGAGCATTTGGAACTACATATACTGTACAAAATTCTAGTGGTAATCCATCTCCTGCTTTCTTAGATATGAGAGTTGTTGGAGCTAACTATGCAGTTACTTACCAAGCATCAATTGCAACTACTACATATGCGGGATTATCTGCAACTTCTGATAGTACAGGTGGTGGTAATGGATTGGCATTTTTCAATGGTACTGCTAGTACTGATGCAACAGGAACTACTCAATTTTATGTTAACATGAAAACAAATAGTACTAGTGGAGATAACACATTTACGTTAACATTTACTTTTAACGATGAATCTACTGCTACAACTACTGATATAGACTTTACAGTTGAAGGAACTACTGGTGGTGGAGGTGGTGGACCAGGTGGTGGTGGTGGAGGAGTACCTCCTTGTTTAATTCATGGAACTCAAGTTTCAATGATAGATGGAACTACAAAAGAAATACAAAACTTAGTAATCGGTGATATTGTTAAAAGTATAAACATCGATACAATGGCAGATGGTGAAAGTGAATCACTAAATTGGAGTTCAGATACATTATCATACACATCAGCACAATCTGAGGTAGTGGGTAATACTGAATATAGTGTTGATACTATATATTCTTTCAACGAAGGATTAATTAAAGCTTCAATTGACCACAACCACTTTATAAAAAGAAATAACACTCATATGTTCTTGAGTTCTGATAATATTCAAGTAGGAGATTACTTCTTAAACGATGAAGGTGTGTTTGTAGAAATAACTTCAATAGAACAAGAATCTGATTCAAATAATTTTGTTTATAAGATAGATGTTGAATCAAAAGATTTATTCTTTGCGAATGGAATACTTACTCACAATGCTAAAGGTGGTGAAGACCCATAAAAAACATAAAAATAATTAGGATATGTGAAATAATTTTCGTATATTTACCTAAGTAAAAGTTGCAAAAAAATGTCTATATTAAAAAACGAAGAAAAAGATTCAATCAAGTCAAGTGTGGTAAACCATTTATTGCATTGTAATGATGAGGTGGATACTGATAAGTTATTTACTATAATTAATAAGTATATTCCCAATGATGAAGAAAAATGGTTTAAAAAAGGATATTCTAGTAAAACATCAACAAAAATATTAGTTACTACTGGTTGTGGTAATACAATTGAAGGTGGTGCAGATATATGGACTAATCATTTTATACAAAATGTATGGAAAGAATTGCCACGAAGAAAAAGCTGGAAATTATTGATTGATTCTAAAAGACCAAGTAACTTTGACCCATCATCTTTACCAGAAGATTTAGAATGGCATTTTCATTATGATGACCCTACAATAACAGAAGACTTATTATCAGAATGTTCAGAAATACATTATTTACATTCACATTATCACAAAAGAGAACATATCTGGAAATGGGAATGGAAGTTTAAAACTATATTTGTTCATGCATATCCATCAGAAATGGAAGAGGTTTTAAAAAAGACACCTGAATTAAAAAGATTACAATTTAATACAAAAGTTGATAGTTTTTTTTATAAAGAATTTTTACAATCATTTAAAAAACGAATTTGGATTGGTAACAATTCATCACAAATATCTGATGATTTTCCAAATTACACTTATTCAATACCTAACTTTTATGAATTTAAACATAATCTAGAGTTAGATAACAAACATATTGATGGTGGTAAACTGGCATTTGCATCAAGAGGAGAAACGAGAAAATGTATGCATTGGATGCATGGTCATAAAGGATATATTCTATCATCAAGATATGATTATCAAAATTTAAAAGATACAACTACATATACATTTCCAAATATAAAGTTTTATCAATGGAATCCTACTATACATCATACATTTATGAAAAAAGATTTTGGTATATTTCATGGAGCGTATTTTAAAGAACCATTTGGTTATTCTATATTCCAAGCAGTTGATTATGGTAAATTACCAATAATTCACACAGATTGGGCAAAAGATATCGATTACAAATACAGAGCATCAAATAAGAATGAATTTGATAAATGTGTAAAAAAGATATTATTTGATTCACACGAAGAAAGATATAGTGAGTTTGCTAAACTTAAAACTTATATGTTAGGATTTGGTGATGTAACAAAGTGGAAAAACAAAGTAATTAAAATTATTAAATAATAAAGTTATATATACTTATATACAAAGAGTATTATATCTTCATACAATAAATTAAATGTTAATATTCGATTTAGATTACATAAGACAACATTTAACAAACAATCAAGAAATAAAAGTTGATACAAACAAAAAGGAGTTTATAGAACTTAGTAAAGTTCCTTATCGTTGGACTCATGGAGCAACTGATTTATCTCTTGGTGATGGTTTGTTAATATATTCTATCATACACTATATGAGAGCAAAAGTATGTGTATGTTTAGGAAGTGGTGGTGGATTTATTCCAAGAATAATGACACAAGCAAGAGTTGATTTATATGATTCTCAAATATTTGAAGGTGATAGAGATTTTAATTGGGGAGATATTGGAACAACTTACTTAGTAGATGCTTCTAATGGAGTTGGTGGTAATACTGATTGGGTTAAAAAAGATTCATTCTTCAGAAAAACATTTTTTCCAAGAGTAATCTTAGAAACAACTGAAAATGCATATTATAACTTTTTCGTTAAAGAAGATATTAAAATTGATTATTTACATATAGATGCTGGACATACTTATGAAGATGTAAAACAAGATTTTGATTTGTATTCTAAACTACTTTCACCAAATGGTATTATATCAATACACGATACAGATGAATCATTTGAAAAAGAATTAATAGTTACAGATGAAATAAAAAAAGATGACCATCAAGAAATAACCAATGGTCCTTCTAAATTAGTAAAAGAACTGAGTGATGATAGTGATTGGGAAATTTTTAACTTTTTCAATAATGGTATATTTAAATCAAAGCCAGCATCAACAGGTCTAACAATTCTTCAGAGATGCAAAAAATAAATTTGGTTACAGTTGTTGGACACAACACTACACTTCTACCACATATGATAAATCACTACAAAGATATTGTAGATGAAATTTATGTAGTAGTTTATAGACAACATACCTTAGATGGTATTTTAGAAGATGTAATTAATCTTGGTATCAAACCCTACAAGATAGTAACTGAAGAAAAATTTAATTGGGAAAGAGTAACTCAATTATATAATGAAGTTAAAAGAACCAAACCCAACGATTGGTGGGTGGTTTCGGATGACGATGAACTTCATGTTTACCCAAAACCATTGAGAGAGATTATCACAGAGTGTGATAAAAATGGATGGGAATTTATAACAGGAGGTTTCCTTGATAGAATAGGAGAGGAAGGAGAGTTTCCTTTGGTAACAAACGAAACTAACATTTGGAAATCGTTTCCACTTGCAGGATTTTTTAGATATCCTATGAGTGGAGCGATGCCAAACAAATGTTGTGTAATGAAGGGTTCGGTAGATGTAACAGATGGACAACATTTTGCAGTAATCGGTGATACTGATACTTGGAGAGAACGAGGATGGAATCATCCTAAAAGATATCCAATAGAAAATGGGATTGTACAAGTTCACCATTTTAAATGGGATTCAACAGTTCTTGAAAGATTAAAAGAAGTATCAGAAACAAAAAAAGATTATTCCTATTGGCAGGAATATAAAAAAATGTATAGAGGAATTCAGATTAATGATTGGAAAATCGATATAAATAATCCTGAATTTATGTTTGAAAAAATGGAAGATAATTCTTACTTTGATTATACAAAGTGGAATGAACTTTCAAATGTTATAGTAAAAATATGATAGATAAGTTAGCAATTATCGTTCCTTATAGAGATAGACAAGACCACCTAGATGTGTTCATACCTCATATGCATCAATTCCTAAAAGATAAGGGAATCGATTACACTATTTTTATTGCTGAACAAACAGATAATAGACCTTTCAACTATGGTAAACTATGTAATATAGTTAGTAAAGAAGTTGGAAAGGAATACACTTACTTTGCATTTCATGATATAGATATGTTACCAATGAACGATGAATGTGATTATGGTTATCCTGAATCACCAACTCATTTGGCAACTAATGTTGAGGCACATGATAATATATTACCGTATCCACAATACTTTGGTGGAGTAGTTTTAATCAGTAGAGAAGATTTTGAAAATGCAAATGGATATTCTAACGAATATTGGGGATATGGATTTCAAGATTTAGATTTACTTTATAGATTAGAAAGAAGTGGAGCGTACTTAGAAAAGTTTTATGATATAAATCAAACATATGAAAGATTTGATATTACCGATGTTCTTCCTTATAGAATAGAAAATGTAGAAATAGGTACAGATAAAAGAAATCATAAAATAAATACAGTATCACTTAATACCGAAGGTAGATTTTACGGTCATATAAACCACATGACAAATAAATTAATAAATGGAGATTTTTTTATTTCATTTTGGTTCAAAGATTCAAAGAATACAGAAGAAGTAAAAAACTTATTTTCATTTGAAGGATGTGATACTGGTGTATTCTTATCACATGGAAAGCATGTAATCGGTCAGATATGGGATAAAGATGAAATACACTATGAGGTATCTCATGATTATAAAAAAGAAAAATGGAATCATGTTATATTTGGTAAAAATAACAATGGTATCTTTATGTACCTAAATAATAAATTGGAAACTCTTAAACTAAAAGAAAATTTCGATTTATTTGATTATACAAAACATACAATTAAAATTTCAGATACACAAAGTGATATTAAAATCTCATCAATATTAACTTCAAATACAAAAATTAATGAAGAAATAGTATCTGCTTTATTTTATGATGGAGAAAGTTCATTTAATAATTTAAAAAATAAATTTGGGTTTAATATTTGTAGTATATATGACTTTAAAACTTTTTATAAAAATAGATTATTATTAGATAAGGGTAAAAATTTAAATCACTTAAAATTGGAAGGACCATTTGATGTAGAGGAAATTACTTTAGATGTAACAACTCCAATATATTTACCAATAAGATTGCAGGGAGAATATAAATCATTAGTACATGATGATGATACTGAGATAATAAAAAAATATTATAAATATAATCCTGATATTGAAGAAAATGCTGATATATTTTTTCATGAGGTACTAACAAATAAATTAGATTATACCACTATTGGATTATCATCATTAACTTATAAAATATTAGATAAACAAGATAAAGAAGATTATGAACTTATTAGAATTGTTACATAACGAAAAGGTAGTACGAACCCTTGAACATATAGATAATAGTCTACAAGATATTATTGAACCAGGTGTTAAGGATAATGCTATATTTTTAAAAATTATTATGATTTTAGAAACTTTACTTAAAACTTCTAAACATAATAATTCTCATATTGGTGAATACTTTGAAAGGTATTGGGATAATCAACCAAGAATAGATGAAGCAGAGGAAGAAATAAAACAAAAAACCTTTAGGTTAGATGAAGCGAATACAAATGTAGTTGTAAAAACTGCAGAAATGGAAAAACTTGAATTTGAATTAAGTGATAAACATAATGAAATAGAAGAGTTGGAGTGGAAGATAGAAGAACTTAAAGGAAAGATTGAAAAGTTAAAATGGGAGCCAAAAAAGATAAAGGACTATTTAGAAGAAGCAAAGTGGGATATACCAAAACTAGAATCAGACTTAGAAAAATTAAAATGGAAACCAGTAAAACTTAAAGATTACATAGAAGAAGCATCATTCTCTATCGATTTTAAATCACATGAAGGATGGATGTTTGAAAAATTATTAACAGAATTAGTAGAAAATAAAAAACTAAATTACAATTATGGCAAAGACAACGAAAACAACAAGTAACGAAAACTTGGAGGAAAGAGGTGTAAAAGCTCTTGAATCAATTGGTAAATCAATTGGTGAAATTAACGATTGGATATATGACTTGGATGCAGATATGTGGCAAGAAAGATTTGAATGGTATCTAAACGAATTTTATCAAATTGCAAAATCAAAAACAGTAGGAACATCAAATAGACCAACAAGAGAAAGTGAAAGAATCCAAGAGAACAAAGAAACTCAAGGAGAAGAAAGTAACTCATAAACTTGGTATAATAGTTCCATATAGAGATAGAGAACAACAACTGAAAAGGTTCTTATCTCATATGAAAGATTATATTAAGGATATTGATTACGAAATCTTCATCATTGAACAATCAGATGATAAACCTTTTAACAGAGGTAAACTTCTGAATGCAGGATATAAGTATGCCTTAGATAAGGGGTGCGATTATTTTGTATTTCATGATGTCGATATGTTACCTGAAGATGTAGATTACTCTTACTCAGATAAACCTCTTCATTTAGCAACACACTTACAAGAACACGATTACGAAACCACATTCTTTGATTACTTTGGTGGAGTAACTATGTTTACCAAAGAAGATTTCAAAACTATCAATGGATTCTCAAACGAATATTGGGGGTGGGGTTTTGAAGATGATGATTTACTGATTAGATGTATAGAATCGGATTTAGAAATAGATACTGAATCTTTCGGTAATGAAAACATTCACGAAATACAATCTTGGAAATTTAATGGAACTAATTCTTTTATAAAGTTTTTTTCTGATAAAAAATTACATTTACTTGAAGATGAATTCACTATTTCTGTGATGGTAAAGCCTGAGGATATAACTTTAAGTGAAAACAAAGATTATGATGAATTTCCTATACTATCAATACCTGGTTATAACATAGGTTTATTTTATAATTCATTCAGAAGATTTTTCTGTCAATCATATGATTTAGATAAAAAACCATATTCTGTTTCAACTGATGTTGTTGGTGAGAGATGGGTTCATCTAACAATGATATATGAAAATTCAGATACAATAAAATTATATATGAATGGAGAACTTGTTGGTACAGAAAAAATGAATAATGAAATATTGCAATTATCATCTGATGAAATTTTTATTGGAGTTGGAAATGATAAACCATCAAATAAAGATTTCTTCTATGGATTGATATCGAGTATCGAGATATACGATATTGCTCTTAACGATGAAGAAATAAAAGAACTAAGTAAAAATCCAAATGTCCCAAAAATAAGAAATTTTGGGGACTATAAATCTTCAGAGTTTTTGCATACACAAATTTTACCAGAAATATCAACATCAACTACATCAATTGATTTGGGTGGAAAATATGATGTTTATTTAAACAATATATATTTATATAAAACAAATGAATCGTTTAAAACATTCCTACCAAAACCATATCGTAGAGAATCTCGTTTTAAGTCATTAAAACACAAAAGTAATTCTTCTATTGGTAATAAGTGGGTACATAAAGAAACAAGAAAAAATCAACTAAAATATTACAATGAAGTTAGAACTGATATAGATGATTTTAGAATTGATGGATTAAATACTTTACGATTTAAAGAAACAAAAAAAGAAGAAAACGAACTAGTAACTAAACTATCAATAGAGATATGAAACCATTATACGATGTAGGAGTAATTGCTGGTAACTTCGATGTAATACATCCTGGCTATATAAAAATGTTTAAAGAATGTAAATCATATTGTAAACAATTTATAGTTTTATTACATACAGACCCATCAATAGAAAGACCAGAAAAGTTAAAACCAATTCTTACTAAAGAAGAAAGAACAGAAGTTTTAACTTCAATAAAGTATATAGATGGAGTTGCATATTATACTTACGAAACAGAATTGGTAGATTTAATAAAAAGATTAGCACCAGATATCAGATTCTTAGGAGATGATTATCGTGGTAAAACATATACAGGATTTGAATTAGATATATCAATTCACTATCTAAACAGAGACCATGGTTGGAGTACAACCAAATTTAAAAAACTAATTGCAGATACACTATGAAGTTAGGAGTTTGTGTTCCATATAGAAATAGAGAAGCTCACTTAAAAGAGTTTATACCAAAGATTGGTAAATACCTCGATGGACAAGGTATAGATTATTGTATTTATTTTGGACATCAAGTTGATGATAAGTTATTCAATAGAGGAGCAACAAAAAACATTGCAGCAGAATGGGCATTCAAAGAAGGATGTGATTATGTTGTATATCATGATATTGATATGATACCCGAAGAAGGTGGTGGAGCAGATTATACTTTTCCAAAAGATAATCCAAGACACATTGCCACTCAGATTTCACAAATGAATTATGAATTAAAGTATGAAGAATATTTTGGAGGAGCTATTTTATTCTCCAAAGAACAAGTTGAGAAAACCAATGGTTACAGTAATGATTATTGGGATTGGGGTATGGAAGATGACGACCTCTTTTGGAGGTGTGTCTTAGAAGGTTACACTAAAACTAATGTTATGGATTATCAGAAAACGCCCCAATCTTTTCTCTCGTTTGATGGTAAGAATTCTCATGTAGAAATTCCTTGTACTCGTTCTCTAAGAAACTTAACTTCTCGTTCTCATACAATTTCAGTATTAGTAAGAGCACATCAACAAGAAGAAAAAGTTCCAATTTGGTTAGTTGGTGATATGGACAGAAGATTTTGTGAATATCCAATACTTCGTAGACCAGGATATGATTATGGTTTAAGTTATAATAACTCAAGAACATATACTGCTCAGCTTTGGAATAATCAAAGAGAACATATCTACCAATGGATGAAAAACTATGAAGATAGATGGAGTTGGATTACATTAGTTGTTGATGGAAATAAAATTCATTTTTATATGAATGGAAAAGAATCAGATGCAAGATGGGGAACTGGTACACATTCACCACAGGAGTTTGAAGGAATGTTAAAACGATATGGTAATGTAAATTATTATTTAGGAACAACTACTTCGGTTGCTGATGATGATATTTCTAAATGGTTTAAGGGTGATATTGCAGATGTAAGAATGTGGAAAAGAGCATTATCATCGGAAGAAGTTGCAAGTATTCATGAGGATGTTGATGATGATGGATTAATCCTACATTATGATTTTGAAAATGGTTTAGTGATGGATAAATCAGACAATGGTAATGATGGTATTATACATAATTGTGAGTTAAAACAAGAAAAAATAAAAATACCACATACAACTGTACCACATAGAGTACCTGGTAGAATGTTTTGTTTAGAACACGAAGATGAAGGTTTGGTAAAAAACAAAGATGGTAAAGATGTTTGGGCAAAAGGTGAAACAACTGCAAGAAACGAAAAAAGATTTGTACATCAAATGCAACAAGGTAAGTGGGATTATAAATCAGATGGTATGAATTCTTTGAAATACGAATTAGTGAGTGTAGAAGAAATAACACCTAAAGCAAAATTCATAAACATTAAGTTATGAGTAAAGTTATAGGTAACAATTTTGAAGAAATGAAACAGAAGTTGGATTCTGTTGGATGTGGATTTTGTTTAGCAAAATGGACACAAGTTACAATGCATTTACATGATGGTACTACTCATTCTTGTCATCATCCTGCACCACATAAAATTGGTTTAAGAGAAATACAAAAAAACCATACTGCACTTCATAATAGTTCTCAAAAGAAGAAAGCTAGAAAAGAAATGTTGGAAAACAAAAGACCAAAAGAATGTGGTTATTGTTGGAAAGTAGAAGATAATTCTAATTCATATTCTGATAGAACTTTTAAATCAGAAGAATCGTGGTCAAAACCATTTTTTAAAGAAATAAAAGATTCACAATGGAGAGCGGATTATTTACCAAAATATGTAGAAGTATCTTTTTCAAATACTTGTAATTTTAAATGTGGATATTGTGGACCATCGTATTCATCTCAATGGGTTCAAGAAATGAAAAACCATGGAGAGTTTTCTACTGGTGATGGATTTAATTCTTTAAAAACCTTAGAAAAGGAAGATATGATTCCATATAAAAAATCGGAACATAATCCTTATATAGAAGCATTTTGGAAGTGGTGGCCAGAATTATATAAAAGTATGGATACTTTCAGAATTACAGGAGGAGAACCATTACTTTCAAAAGATACATTCAAAGTATTGGATAAAATTATAGAAACAGAAACTCCTAATAAAGATTTAAAACTTTCTATAAACAGTAATCTTTGTGTAGAAGATAAATTGATAGATAAATTTATTGAAAAAGCAAAATTAATAATTAAAGAAAAAAGAGTAAAAGAATTTATACTATATACTTCAGTAGATACATTTGGAGACCAAGCTGAATATATTAGATTTGGGTTAAATTTCAATCAACTATTTGATAACATTGATAAAATACTTACAGAGATACCTGAACTAACAATTGTTGTAATGTCTACCTTTAATATATTTTCACCATTTAGTTATGAAAAACTTTTAAGAAAAATATATGATTTTAAAGTTAAGCATTTTAATACAAAACGATATTGGAATTCTCCACTAATAATAGATACATCTTATTTAAGATATCCTGACTTTTTAAGTTTTAGATTATTAAAAGGATATTTAGATATTTCGTATTTTGATAAATTAGAAAAATATATGAAGTTTTTCTCATCGTATAGAAGTTTAAATTCATATCAATTGCAAGAACCAACTGATAGTGGATTTTCACTAAAAGAAATAGAAAAAATATCTAGAATAAAAGATATTTTTATTGAAGATGGAAAAACTGATGAAGATTTTGCATTAGGTAAGAAAAAATTTAAACATTACATTAAAGATTACAAACAAAGAAGAGGATTAGATTGTAAAGAAACTTATCCTGAGATGACTGAATTTATAAATAACATAAAATGATAATAAATTATAAAGAACCATATTGGATTAAATACGAATGGGATTTGGGAGAACACAAAGACCACCAATATGTTACAGAGTTTAATAAAACAGAATCAGAGAAGATATCTAATTTATTTCATCAATTAAAATATTCAATTAATATTGAATTTAAATTGGATAAGGAATTGGAATCAGATAAAATATTTTGTATATTTGGAAAGCCTGGTAAAAACTTTGGTTTAACATATAACCAAGAAGTAGATACTTTAGCTCTAGAATTTTGGACAGAAGCAACAACAAAAGTTGTAGGAGATGAGTTTAAATATTTACCATTTCATGGAATAGATTATGAAGAATTTTCAAAGGGGGTTATTATAACTATTGTTAGAAACGATGATGAATTTATAATCTATAAAAACTTTGAAAAAATAGGTGAAATAGATTTTGATAAAAATTTAATTGAAGATTATAGAACAGAGGGGTTATACTTAGGAACTGGTAATCCTGGTACTGAAGTACCTGAACATCGTTATCATGGTTCGGTTGATATTGATAGTTTATTCTTTGTTGAAGAAATTACAGATATAGAAACAGTTAAAAAAATATACGAAACTGATATAAATAATTTAAATAAATTAGATGAATATGATAATCTAATATTTAATTATGACTTTGATACACAAAATAATCAAGGAATTATTTATGATAACTCAAAAAACACATACTTTGTAGAAAAAGTACCAACAGAATTTATAAAATAAAAACATATGTCAACAGATAATTTAAGAAAATGGAGAGATAAAAATCTCAATAGTATATCACCAAGTTTTTGTGCAGCTAAATGGTACAATGTATCTCTGCACTTAGGACATGGTTATAAAAACTCTTGTCATTTACCTTTACCACATCCAATCGATCCAGAAAAGTTAAAAGATAGACCAACAGAACTACACAATACAGATTTTTCTAAAAGACAGAGAAAAATGATGTTAGAAGGAAAACGACCAGCAGAATGTTCTTATTGTTGGAAGATTGAAGATATTGGTAGAAATAATATTGGTGATAGGGTTTATAAATCTAAAATCTATAAAGATGAGGATATCGCTAAAATAAAAGAATTAGGAGCTGATGTTGATATAATTCCAAAAACAATTGAAGTTTCTTTTGATAGAGTTTGTAACTTTGGATGTTCTTATTGTAATGCGGGTTATTCTACAACTTGGGGTAAGGATATAGATAAATTTGGACCGTACCAAAAGTTTAAATCAGTATCAGCAGGTGCATATCAAAACAATGGTGAATGGGCAGATGCAAATGGTAAATATCTTGAACAAAATCCTTATGTAGATGCATTTATAAAATGGTGGCCTGATTTGATTGAAGGAGGATTAGAAGAAATTAGAGTTACAGGTGGTGAACCATGTGCATCTCCAAACTTTTGGAGTTTCTTAGAAAAAATGAAAGGATATCCATCTGATAAACTAAGATTAGCTGTAAATTCCAACTTAGGTGGTAACTTTAAAAGAATACAAAGATTAATTGATGCATCATATCAGTTACCAATTAAAGAATTTGATTTATATACATCAAATGAATCATTTGGACCTCATGCAGAATATATTAGAGATGGTTTAATTTATCCTGAATGGAGAAAACATATGGTTGCGTTTCTTGAAGGGGTAAACAAAGATATATTTCGTTCACTAACAGTAATGATGACAATAAATTCACTATGTTTATTTTCAATCACAGAATTCTTGGATGATATGATTGTACTAAAAAAGAAATATGGTTCTAATAGACCAAATGTAGATTTTAATATACTAAGATGGCCGGCATTTATGTCTCCATTGGCTTTACCAAACGATGTTAAATCATTTTTACATAAAAAATTATTAAATTGGTTTGAATCACAAAAAGAAGAAAGTGATTTCTATCAATTGTTTAGTGAAGGTGAAATTGCACAAATAGAAAGATTAATCGATTATATAGAAGTTGTTAAAACTGGTCATGTTACTACTGAGGGAGAAGATGAAATTCAATTTCACGATTTTAAATCATTCTATGAACAATACGATAAAAGAAGAGGTAAGGATTTCTGTAAAACATTTCCTGAACTAGCAGTTTGGTATCAAGGAATTGATATTGATAAAACAATACCAGATGTACCAATGAAAGATGGTTCAATTACACACTTTGAAGAAGGTGAATATAACCCAAATTAAATAATTAAATATGTTTCATCAAGACTATTTTGCAAGAACCTTAAGATGGTGTGAACCACATGGAGGATGGGGAGACCATCATAATTTTAGGTTTGCAAACGATATACGAAAATTAAATAATGATAGTGGGTTTTGTAATCGTTTACTACATTGGGAACTTGGTTATATTATTAATGAAAAACTAAACAATGATTATAAAATTTTAGTACAATATCAGCATTGGCCAGAAATGGATTTGTTGGATTTACCACACACCCATGTAGATTATTCTGGAATAAATGATGTTAATGATTTATATTGGAATTTCGATTATGAAAAACTGAAGTTTAAGACAGTATTTGATGTTAGAAGACAAAAAGTTAAACTAGCAACTCCTATTACATCAGCAAAGGTAAAGGAAATGTTCAAAACTCAGGATTTTACCGAGTTAAGAGAATCACAACATTGGTATGCTGATTTTGGATTTGAAACCATGAGTAGAATAAATACATCTTGGTATAGGTCAACAAGACCAATAAGTAAAATAAAATTAAAACATAAACAACTTGAAAATTTATTAACTAAAACTTTAAGTAATGTTGTTGGTATTCATTTAAGAAGATTTAATGGTGTAGATTTTCGTGAAGAAGATTATGAATCAATACCTCCTAAATTTAGAGAGAAAATGAAATTACTTAATGATACGAAATCTGTTGTTGATACTGGATATCCGTATATTAATGATGAATTTTATTTTGAAATTATGGATGATATGATAAAAGAAAATCCACAACAAAAATTTTACCTATCAACAGATTTGCCTACTCATTATCTAACACCTTTTAGAGATAGGTATGGTGATAAGATACTACATAGTGGTTTTTTTCAACACCAATTTGTAACTTATCTATATAATGCGGGTATAGATGTTAAAAAATTAGAACTTTATGCAAATGTAATAATAAATGTAATTGATTTATTTGCTCTTGCAACCTGTCCTTTTGTAATAGGTAATCCACATTCTACTTGGTCTGAATTTGCATATTACTACAAACCAAAAACATTTGTTAGTATTGGTAATGAGATAGATGGACCTAGGTCAACTGAGATAAAAAAGATGTACAAGGAACATTTTAAAAAAAATAAGAATACAGTAAGAAAACTATAATGTATAATACTTGGCCACTCGGAAAAATACCAAAAGAATTCCAAAGACCAGAACCAGACCAAATTAGAGAACTTGGTTATGATTGGAATAAACCACATGAGATTGTAGAAATGTTTGAAAAAGAAATAGCAGTATATGCTGGTTCTAAATATGCAATTGCAATCGATTGTTGTACTAATGGATTATTTCTTTGTTTAAAATATATTCGTAAAGAAGGAAATGTTATAACAATTCCTAAACACACTTATATATCAGTACCTAAACAAATAATAAATGCAGGATATCAGATAAACTTCGAAGATAAAGAATGGAAAGGTGTATATCAATTAGAACCATTTAATATATGGGATTCTGCTGGTAGATTTACAAAAGATATGTATATTGGAAATGATGCATTACAAGTTTTATCTTTACAGATTAAAAAAAGATTACCAATTGGTAGAGGTGGAGTTATATTAACAGATAGTAAAAATGCATATGATTATTTAACCAAAGCAAGATACGATGGTAGGGATTTAAATAAATCTCAATTAGATGATAATATAAATACCTTTGGATATCATATGTATATGACACCAGAAGATGCAGCAAGAGGATTAATTTTATTTAATCAATTAAACACTACACACGAAGATACACATTCTTCAAAATCTTATAAAGATATAACACAAAATAGTATATTCTCATAATGAAAAATCTATATCTTGTTCAAGTAGCCGATAAATACGGACCTAATAGTTTCTTACCTATTGCGATAAGTTACCAATGGATGTTTGCTAGTACAAGTAAAATGGTAAAAGAAAATTACCAAGTGTGTGATGTTTTGATTGAAAAGAAATCACCAAAACAATATGTAGATGATATGGTTGATGAACCTCATGTAATGATGTTATCTTCTTATGTTTGGAATTGGGAATATAATAAAGAATTAGCAAAAAGAACAAAAGAAAAATATCCAAACTGTTTAACAATCACAGGAGGACCTCATGTTGATAAAAGAGATAAAGAGTTTTTTACAAATTATCCAATGTTTGATGTTGCCGTTTTAGGAGAGGGTGAATTTGCATCAAAAGAATTATTAAAGAGATTTCATAAAGGAGAAACATTTGAAGATATTCCTCATGTGTTTCCAAAAGGAGGAGTACTTTGTCCACTTCCAACAAGAGTACAAGATTTAAATATTATTCCATCACCAATCCTTACAGGTTTTTATGATTGGATTATGGAAAGAGTTGAAAAGGAACATGGACCTCAAATGTGGCAAGTAACTTATGAAACTTTAAGAGGTTGTCCTTACAAATGTACATTTTGTGATATCGGAGATGCTTATTGGCAGAAAATCAAAATGTTTGATATGGTAAGAGTGAAAGCAGAGATTGATTGGATGGCTGAGAAAAAGATTGAGTATGTTGCAGTATGTGATTCTAATTGGGGATTGATGCCAAGAGATGTGGATATTACAAAATATGTAATTGAAACAAAACAAAAAACAGGTTGGCCAAAATTTTGGGATGTAACTTGGGCAAAAGCAAATTCTGATAGAATCTACGAAATAGCAATGATGGATAAAGAAGCAGGTACTCGATTATTTAAAGGAGTAACATTTGCAATGCAATCTTTGAATCAAGAAACACTAGATGCATCAAAAAGATTAAATCTTAAAACAGAAGAAGCACTTACATACTTAAAAAAATATCAAGAAGTTGATATACCAACATATTCAGAGTTAATTTGGCCGATGCCAAGTGAAACATATGATACATTAAAAGATGGTATTCAAAGATTGATAGAATTAGGACAAAAAGATTTTTTAATGGTACACCCACTTGTTATTACTTACAATGCAGAAATGGGACAACCAGAATATATTGAAAAATATGGATTAAAAACAGTTGATGTACCCCTAGATACATTTTATCTAACTGTTGATGATTTAGAAGATTATATAGTAGAGAGAACGTTAGCGGTGGTTGGGACGAACACGACAACGAGAGATATTGTTGTTAAAGGTAATTTGTTTTCCCATCTTTTAATAGTATTTTATTATTATGGATGGGGACACTATCTCTTAGAATATATTTACAACAAATATGGTATTAAACATATTGATATTGTTGAGGATATGTTGGAATATTTTTATACAAAGAAAGATACTATAATTGGCGAAGAATTATTGGAGAGTGAGGATTCGTTGAGAGGTGTTTTTGAAAGACAAGAATTTTGGGGTAGACAAGTATTAGGAGATGATGATATTTTTTGGGAATATAAGGGAGCTACTTCTATTGTATTTTCACAAAATAGAGATAGGTTACAAGAAGAACTAACAGAATTCTGTAAACATAAATTTAATGAAGATTTATCAGATGTTGTAAGATTTAATTTAGATATGTGTAGAGATTATACTGATATCTATCCAATTGAAAAATCATATAATCAAGATACGATACAAAATACTTTAGGTTTGTTAGATTCGACAACATTTATTTTAGACCACTATGATAAAGATGAATTAGAACCTTTAGAATTTTATCACAGAGCATATCACTATCAAAGAAAAAATAGATATTGGAGATGTTCATATAAACAAAAGTAAAATGCCAGAAATACAAAAAAGTGATAAAATATTAAGAGTAAAGGGAACACCAGCTGGTGTAATCGAATATGATATGGATATGCATGATGGAAACCTAGCATATCAAGAATTGAAGAAACATATTAATTTAGATAAATGGTACTATACTAATAAAAAAATACCATACATACATAATGAATATGGATATCGTTCAGATAACCTATCTTCAATTAATAATAATGATTACCTTTTATCATTTGGTTGTTCAAATACTTATGGTCAAGGATTGTTTTATGAAGATACTTACTCTTACAAAATTTCTAAAAGTTTAAATTTAAAAAATATAAACTTAGGAATTCCTGCATCGGGTCTAAGAGTTCAACAATTGAATACAACTTTGTTTGTAAATAGTTTTGCAAAGATTCGATTACCAAAATATGTTATCTATCAATATCCTAATGATTATAGAGTAACTTTAACTACTGAAGATGATGATGGAAGGGGTTCTAAATTAGAAGTAACAACTATCGGAGCAGCTGATGATGCATATATAAATTCAGAATATACTCAAAAATATTATTTAAAAAACCAAGGTGAAAAATATTTACAAGATTTAGTAACTCCTTTGCAGTTAAATAATATATGGAAAGCGTTGGGAGTACCTGTTTATCATATAAATTTTGATGATTTTCCACAAGAGTACAAATCAGATTTTCAAGATTTTGAAATATTGAATATACGAGAAGGTACTTATTCAAAAGAAGAATATTTATATTACAAGGCAAGAGACTTAATGCACAATGGAATACAATTCCACGAGAAAGTAAAAGAAACAATTTTAAATAAAATAAAAAATGGTTAATGTTAACAATGAGTGGGGGAAACTCAAAGAGGTTATAGTAGGAACAGTAGATAATGCAAATATGCCAACTCATGGTAAAGATTTACATTGTATAAATTATGCTACTGATGATTCTATACCAAAAAACGAATTAGGATTTTGGGACCAAAAAGTATATGATGAAACTTACGAAGATTTAGAAAACCTTTCTAATCTTTTAACTGATGTTGGTGTTAAGGTTTATAGACCATCACCCATCGATACTACTAAAACAATATCAAATGGACATTGGGAAACTTCTCAGTATTACACTTTCTGTCCAAGGGATACTGTAACAGTAATTGGTAACAACATAATTGAATCGGCAATGTCTTTAAGGTCTAGACAATATGAAACAGATTGTTTTAAAGATATCTTTATCGAAAAAATGGAACAAGGTGCTAATTGGGTATCTGCTCCTAAACCAAGATTATTGGATTCAATGTATCAGAGAGAAGATTTATCTAAAATTACTTTAAATAACCACGAACCTGTATTTGATGCGGCAAACATTCTAAGATGTAATAACGATATTTTGTACTTAGTATCTAACACAGGTAATTTAAAGGGAGCTAAGTGGTTGCAAAACTTTCTAGGTAGTGAATATAGAGTTCATACCATTGAAGATGTATATTCATATATTCATATTGATTCAACTATTGCAGTTTTGAGAGAAGGATTATGTTTATTGAATCCTGAAAGAGTGAATGAAAACAATATGCCTGAGTTCTTAAAATCTTGGGATAAAATTTGGTGTCCACCAATGGTAGATATTGGATATCACCAAACAATCAGAGCATCTTTGTGGATTGGAGTAAATTTATTATCAGTAGATGAAAATACAGTAATTGTAGATAATAGACAAAAACAATTAATAACAGATTTAAAGAAGTATGGAATTGATACACTAGATTGTCAGATTAGACATTCAAGAACACTTGGTGGTTCTTTTCATTGTGTAACAACTGATTTAGTAAGAGAATGAAAATATTAGTAATAGGAGGAGCTGGTTATTTAGGACTTAAGTTATCTAAGAAATTATTGTTAGATAGATTTAATGTTACCATATGTGATAATATGAACTATGATACCTATAATGTAATTGATAATTTATCAAATAAATTTAACCATTTTGAGTTTATTGAAGATGATGTTTTAAACTTAAAAGACAATGTAAATAATTTAGAAAATTACGATAAAGTATTTTATTTGGCATCTCCAAGATTACAAGATATAACTGATGATAAAACTGTACTTGAAGAAGTAGATAGGTTTTCTAAAGTAATTGAAATGTTTCGTGATACTATTAAAGAAAATTCTGAAAAGAATTTTTATTTTATGAGTAGTTGTAGTGTGTATGGAAAAACAACTGAGGCAGTTAATGAATATACTGAGCCAATGATAACCTCACATTATTCTAAACTTAAAATAGAATGTGAGAAGTTAATGTTAAAAGAAAATAACTCTTTTAAAATATTTAGATTATCTACTTTGTATGGAAGAGGGGATTTTCAGAGAAATGATATTCTTATCAATAATTTAATAGAAGATATTAAAGAAGGAAAATCAGTAGAAATTTGGGATCCTGAAGCACATAGACCTCATTTACATATAGATGATGCATGCGAACTTTTGTTTGGATTAATTAATACTCCATATAAAGATAAAATTTTAAATCTTGGGTATGATGAACTAAATATTACAAAAAGAGAATTAGTTAAGGAAATTGAAAAAGTAATTGAATCTAAAGTAGATGCTGATTTTCAAGTTGTAAACGATAGTAGAGATTATTCGGTTAGTTTTGCAAAATTAAAAAAAATAAATCCTAATCATATTCCAAAATCATATTATACTGGTATATGGGATTTAGTAAGAGAATAATGAATTGGTATAAATTAGATAAATTAACTAAGGGTACAATCAAAGATAACTTTTTATCTTTTGAGTATATTAAGCAACCTATAAAGGAAGAAGAAACTTTAAAGTGGAGAGAGCAGGGTTATTACCACAAAAGCTTTTCAGGTTCAATGTATGGTAGTAAAAATCCAATGCCAGTGTGGGTAAATGATGTAGCAGACCAAGTGGGTTTAGATAATTGTGGTTTTGTATTTTACAAAATGGACCAGTTAGATATTATGCCTCCTCATATTGACCACTTTGACACTTATTGTAGAATATTTAATGTGGAAAGAGAAAAAGTTTTTAGAGCAATTATATTTTTACAAGATTGGAAACCAGGTCATTATTTTGAATATGATGGAAATGGATTAGTAAATTGGAAAAGTGGAGATTATGTTATTTACAGTACGAATACTTTACACGCAGCAAGTAATATTGGAATTGAACCACGATATACATTACAAGTAACAGGAATAAAAAAATGACAGAATTAAATTTATTATATAGTAATTTAGATGTTCAAAATGGTAATCAAGTATTACCACAAGACCGTTTTATGGACTTTAGTCATTTGATAACCCATTACTTAAATGAATATGACCAAAAGATAGAATTTAGTGTGAATCGATATGATATGAAAAAGCTTAAATATCATAATATCAATTCAACTCATAAATATTTTTATGGAATTTGTCCAGCTAATATAACTTTAAGTAAGTTATCCAAATTTAACTTTGGAATACCTTCAGATGATTTGGAAATAATAAAAAATAATCCAAACTTTTTTATATTAGTAAGTATGGAACATGAACCTATTCTTAAATCAGATGTATTTGAAATCGTAAAGAATTGTAAAAAGTTAGGAATTGAAAATAAACTTATATATTTGACAAATAACTTTTATACAAGTGAATTATTTGAAACAATAGGAGAAAATATTGCAATTGGATATAAAATAAACTTTTTAGATTGGTCAACAAATTATATTCTTAAACAACTTGAAGTAGGTGATATACAAGAAGAAAAAAATGGAAAACTTTTTTTATGTAGAAATAGAAATGCTAAACCACATAGATTATGTTTAATTTATAAGTTATTAGAAAGAGGATATATGGATGAAATAAATTATTCTTATGTACCTGAGTTTTTTCCAAATAATGTAAATTCTTTAGGTGATATGAAAATGGTATATTCACTAATACTAACTGAAGAAGAGATTGAAGAAAAATTTGAAGAAATACAAGAAATTTATCAAAGAATTAAAATTGATGATGTTGAAGAAGAATATAAAGTAATAGGAGAGGGAAATTGTTTTGATAATTCTCATATACAAAACGCAAATCTTTTTATGGTACCTGAAATACCAGATTCTTTTCATTCATCATATTTAAATATAGTAACAGAATCTTGTTACAATTCAAATCTAACGATGTTACAGAATTTTCAAAAAGTTATACATCCTACCGAAAAATCATTTAGACCATATATGTACTATCAGATACCCTTATTTGTTGCAACACCTGGTCATGTAAAGTATTTAAGGGAAACATATAACTTTGATATGTTTGATGATATTATAGACCATTCATATGATGATGAAAGAGAGGATGGTAAAAGACTAAAACTAATTGTTGATGAAATTGGAAGACTAATTGAAAACAAAGATAAAATAAAAGAATTCTACAAAAATAATATAGATAGAATTAAAAAAAATCGTGAAATATTTTTAAAAGTTAGTAACGAATTAAAAGAAAAAGATGTTTCATTCTTAAAAAAAATCATTAATGATTAATTTTGTAGTAGAAAATTTTGAGGAAGATACAAACCTAAACAGTAGTTGGCCAAAAAATCACCATAATTCTTGGAGATTTACATCATCACCTCTTATGAATAGATGTTTAAATATATCTCATTGTAATGGTCCTGCGATTACATGGTTTGATTTTTGGAATCCTGATTTTAAAGAACTTTTTAATAAAGTAGAATATTCAAAAGATTTAAAAAAATACATAATACCAGTGGGAGTAAATAATGACCCACACAATTGGGCAGGTGGTGAATTATCAAAACATGAAAATTACCCAAGTTTATTTGAATACATATCTGAAAACTATCTAAATGATTTAATATCAAAAAACGCATTTCTACTAATTGATAGTTCACTTGAAGGATATCACGATGATTGGATTTTTGATTTTTTTCACTATGAGTGTGATAAAAGAGGAATACCACCAACACAGATAATTTTTGTTACTGGTAATTCGATAGTAGAAGAATGTTACGAAAATTGGTTTAATTTAAACAAAGAGAGATATTCTGAAAAAATATTGGTAGTCGGTTATTCTCATTTTGAGTTTGATTCGTATTGTAATAGTAAAAATCTACCAGATGAAGTTAACGATAATAAACTACCTCCAACGTTTGATGAGCAGTTAAGTTATAAAAAAAATAATTTAAGTAAAATTAAATTATATTCAAGTTTAAACAAAAAACCAAGAGAGCATAGAGTAAATTGGTACTGTTTACTTTATTTAAATGATATGTTAGATAAAGGATTGGTTAGTATGAACAAATTTAATCCACCGTATCATTCACCACTATTTGGTGATGTATCTTCAGAAACATTTGAAAAAATAAAACAAACACTACCATCAACTATTGATGGAGTTGGTAATGAAGAAATGGATACTAACTATTATGTAACTAGGTTTAATGTAGATATTGCTTTAAATACTTGGTTGGCTGTAATTAGTGAAGCTCAGTACGATGATTATCAAAATACTGTTTTTATTAGTGAAAAAATATTTAAATCAATTGCACAATCTCAGCCATTTATTGTTTTGGGTAATAAAAAAACATTAGTAGAATTAAAAAAATTAGGATATAAAACATTTGGTGATTTCTTTGATGAATCATATGATGAGTTAAATGATGAAGAACGGTTTAATAGAATTTTATCAACATTAAAAGAAATAGAATCTATTGAAGATAAATTAACTTGGTTTGAATCAATGAAAGATATTTTAGTTCACAATAAGAAGGTAATGGCAGAAAATACAAAAAATATTCTACCACTTGGTACACAAAAAATTATTAAATTGGTTTTAGGCAACAATATAAATGAAGTATTAAAAAAATATGTTAAATAAGCAAAACATAGATATTAGTAAAATAAATACTGTAATAACATTTGGGTGTTCATTTAGTGATTATATGTATGATGCTGAAACTATATATGGTGAAGTAGTAGCGAAACGATTAAACGCTAAATATTTACACCATGGTGTAGGTGGTGGGAGTAATCATAGAATGTGGAGAGTGTTTTTTGATTATGCAAGAAAAGGACTTTTAAACGAGAACACCTTGGTTACAGTCCAATGGACCGACTTAATAAGAAAAGAAATTTTATCGGGTATACCTGTTGATTATTGGTTAGATTTAGATATTAAAGAGGCAAGTAGAAATCAAAATTCATATGACAAAGAATATGGTAGTGATGATGTTGTAACACATAATGGTGGTACTTTGTTTAAGTTTAAACTAGAATCACACAAATGGCATACAGATTTTCCTGAAGTACAAAAATACATGGAATTGACCGAAAAAAACTTTGTTTCAGAAAAGTGGTCACATGAATTGTATAATAATTACAATTTTAGTATTAAAGAATATTGTAAACATAATAATATTCCTCTTGTATTTATAAGAAACATAAATTACAATGCATATCAAAAAAATGATTCTTACTTTAATGAAATAGAAAGTTCTACTATTCATAGTGAAAATCCAATAACCGATAAAGATGGAAAATTAGATTTAGCTCACATGAATACAGAAGGTCATGAGAAATTAGGAAAAAAAATTTTAGATAAATTAACAAAGAAAAGTATAATATAACACAAATAAATTAAAAGTATGAATATAGGTTTTATAGGAGTTGGTAAACTCGGAAAAGAAGCAGCAGAAGTTATGGCAGAAAAACATCATGTTTTAGGCTATGATATAAACACAGTTGAACCAGAAAACTTTGAAATGGTTTCTAGTATTGAAGAAGTTTGTAAAGATAGAGAACTTATCTTTATTGCAGTCCCAACACCACATCATCCAGATTACGATGGCAGATATCCAACATCACATTTACCAAATAAGGATTTTGATTACTCAATCGTTAATAATGTATTAGATGAAGTAAACAAACACACAAACAAAGAACAATTAGTAGTTCTTATTTCAACAGTTTTACCTGGTACAATTAGAAGAGAGTTTATAGATAGATTATCTAATACAAGATTTATTTATAATCCTTACTTAATTGCGATGGGTACTGTAAAATGGGATATGGTTAATCCTGAAATGGTAATTATTGGTACTAAAGATGGTTCTCTTACAGGAGATGCAGAATTACTACTAGATTTTTACAGAACATTTATTGTTGATGGAACTCGTTATGAGGTTGGTACTTGGGATGAAGCAGAAGCAATCAAAATATTTTATAATACATTTATATCTACAAAGGTTGCATTGGTTAACATGATGCAAGATGTTGCAGAGAGAAGTGGTAATATGAATGTAGATGTAGTAACACAAGCATTGGAAAGAAGTACCTATCGTATTACTGGAAAAACCTATATGAAGGCTGGAATGGGAGATGGTGGTGGTTGTCATCCAAGAGATAATATTGCATTAAGATATATGGCAGAGGAACTTGGTTTAGGATATGATTTGTTCGATGCAATTATGAGAGCAAGAGAAGTTCAAGCAAAAAATATGGCAAATAAGTTAGTTGAACTATCAAAAGAAAATGAGTTACCAATCATTATATTAGGTCAATCATATAAACCTGATGTACATTATTTAGATGGTTCATCTTCAATATTAACTGCACATTATATAAAAGAACAAGGTATTGTACCAGAGTTTGACCAACCACATCCATATAAAGCTATATATCTTTTAGCACATATGGGTAAAGACCATGATTATAATTTTCCAAAGGGTTCAATTGTATTAGACCCATGGAGAAGTTTTAAATCAGATAAAGTAAAAGTAATCCATTATGGAAACACACGATTTAACTAGATTAATAGCATTTGGAGATAGTTGGACGGCAGGACATGGAGTTGAAACTGAAAAAGAGTATAAAGAAAATCCAACACCACCAAAATTCATAGAAAAACTAAGAGAACAAAATTCTTTTCCAAAATGGCTTGGAAATTTGCTAAATATTTCGTATATTAACCTTGGTGTTTGTGGCTTTGGAAATGAATACATTTATAATTCGGTAAAAGAAAACTTAAAATTTATCAATAAAGATGATTTGATAATTATAGTTTTTTCTTATCCACATAGATATAAGAAACATAACAAATATACACCAGAAGAACTATTTAAAAAATTTGAAACAATTCTAGATGGATATAAAAAATTTTACTTTAATGGATTTTATCCATTTATAGAGAATGCAGATTTTAATTTTCCAAACTATTATATAAACCCAAAAGGAACATTATCATATCAGCTTCAATTTGAAGAAATGGTAAATAAAAAAGATGTGTGGGAATATGGTAGTAAAATGGTTTGGAACGATGAAGAAAATTACTACGAAGGGGATTATCATCCAAATTTACAAGGATATAAATTAATTGGTGAATATATGTATAAACAAATAAAAAATAAAATATAAATGCCAATACAAACTGATATTCAAAAACAAGTATGGAATGATTTTCTTTTAAAATACAAGAAAAAATTAAAAAACTATGTTCCAATAATTTTTGATGATAGTGATTATTGTGCTGTTATTGTTGAGCCAAGAAATCACGAAGATTTGGAAATTATATGTAAAAATGTAATGTTTTATCTAAATGAAAGTAGTTCTGATATAAAATGGGGATTGAAAATTTATCATGGAAACAAAAATGAACAACTTGTTAAAGATTTTACACAAAATTGGAACAATGTTCAGATAGAAAACTTAGAAGTTGATGATTTAAATGGTAGTATGTATAATGATATGTTAAAAACTACTAAGTTTTGGAAATCCATTCCAACTGAAAATGTTTTAATATTTCAAACAGATACAATTTTAAGAAGATTTGGAATAGACAATTTTATTTCATATAATTATATCGGTGCACCATGGATTAGATACAGAGAAGGAAAGATTGTTGGTAATGGTGGGTTATCGTTTCGTAAGAAATTACGAATGTTAGAGATTACAAATGAATATAGTGATGATGAAATCACTATGGAAGATATATATTTTTGTAAATACCTTAAAGATGAAGATATTGCACCTTATGATGTTGCAAAGAAGTTTTCTGTTGAGGATGTTTACTATGAAAATCCATTAGGATTACATCAACCAAAAGTAGAACCAAATAAATTAAAAAAAATACTAAATGAGTTACTTTAAAAACAAAAAAATAACAGTTACAGGTGGAGCAGGTTTTCTTGCAACACACTTTATCACCGAATTACATAAGTTGGGGGCAGATATCACTACTCACACTTATAATTCACCACTACAAGTTAGTGAAGAGATACAAAAAGATATAACAATACTAGAAAACATTGATTTAAATAATATTGATGATGCAATCACACTAACAAAAGGTTCAGATTTGGTAATTCATTGTGCAGGTCATGTTTTACATCCTGGTTCAGTAAGAACTGATATACAAGGTTCACTTGGAAACATCACCTTACTTGGAAATGTACTTGATGCGTGTGCTAGAAATGAAGTAGATTCGTTTTTCGACCTAAACTCATCAACTGGTTATCCTGATAGAAGATATCCTGTGAAGGAAGATGAGTTTTGGGATGAAGAACCTTATATTGCATACTTTGGTTATGGTTGGATGAGAAGATACAGAGAAAAATTGATGGAACATACTTCAAACTTCTCTAACTTAAAGATATTCTTAGGTAGAGGTTCAGCAATCTTTGGACCAAATGATAATTTTGATGTAAAAACTTGTCATGTGATACCTGCAATCATAAATCGTATGTTGGGTGGAGAAAATCCATTTACTGCTTGGGGTTCACCTGATGTTGTAAGAGATTTCTTGTATGTTAAGGATGTAATTAAGGGAGCATTAACAATAATCGAACATGGTAACCCTATGGAACCGTATAATGTTGGATATGGAGCTCCAATCACAGTAGGAGATATCGTAAATACGATTCAAAAGGTATCTGGTCTTTCACCAGAGATAGTTTGGGATAATTCTAAACCAACAACTATACCTTTTAGAATGGTGAGTACAGAAAAAATCAATAATCTTGGATTTAAACCAAGTTATTCATTTGAAGAAGGTATATCAGAAACAATTGATTGGTTTAAAAATGAAAAATAAACTGTATATAAGTGGAGATAGTTTTTGTATGGCTCGAAACTATCCTTATCCTGGTCCACAAAGTGGAGACTTCTACTTTTGGGTTGAAGATTTATCTGATTATTTCAAAGATACCCATGAGATAATCCTAGATTCAGAAGGAGGTAGAGATGCACAAACTATAATTGATAATTGGATAAAAATATTACCAACTCTAACATCTGATGATATTGTAGTAATATGTATTCCTCCTTTTTTTAGATTTAGAATTCCATGGGAAAAAGAAGAGTATGAAACCGTAAAATGGAGTGGAGGACAAGTAACAAATAGATTTATATCATATCTTAGAAAGTATAACGTAAACAAAAATATTTTTTATTTAAATAACCAACCAATATCAAAAAAAGAATTAGATGAAAAAATAAGATTCTTTGAAACTGTGTATTTAAATAATGATTCTATCGAACTAAATTATAATGAGGTTATTGAAAGTTTGTATAATCTTACACCATGTAAAAAATATCTATTTTCATGGGATGATATGAAGAATAAGACAAATGTAATAGAATATAAAAAAGATATTACCGAAAAGATAGGATGGAGTACTCGTGCAGATTTATATAAAGAAACAAATGGAAAAGCAGGATGGGAAGGTGATTTTCATTGGGATTATAGATTTGAGAAAACATTTTTTAAGTATTTAATTGATAAATTTAAGTAATAATGAACGCATTAATAACAGGAATAACAGGAATGGTTGGTTCTCATTTGGTAGATTACCTTATTGAGAATACCAATTGGAATATCTATGGATTTATACGATGGAATGATAGATTAGATAATTTAGAACACCACTTTGATAGAATTAATAAAAAAGATAGAATATTTCTTATCAATGGTGATTTAAATGATTTACCATCAGTACAATCAGCCGTACAACACGCTGAACCTGAATATGTATTTCATTTAGCTGCTCAATCGTATCCAAAAACATCTTTTAGAGCACCACTTGAAACTTTACAAACAAATATTATTGGAACTGCCAATCTTTTAGAATCTGTAAGAGATTATGCAGAAGATGATGTTGTAGTTCATATATGTGCATCATCTGAAATATTTGGTAGAGTACCAAAAGATAAATTACCAATAGATGAGGAGTGTTCAATACATCCAGCATCCCCATATGCAATTTCAAAAGTAGGAACAGACCTATTAGGTAGATATTATGCAGAAGCATTTGGTATGACTGTAATGACAACAAGAATGTTTACTCATACAGGACCAAGAAGAGGAGATGTATTTTCAGAATCAACTTTTGCAAAACAAATTGCAATGATAGAAGCTGGATTACAAGAACCTACAATATATGTTGGTAATTTAGATTCACTTAGAACTTATGCAGATGTTAGAGATGCAGTAGAAGCCTATTTTTTATTGGTAACTAAAAATCCAATCGGTGGTGAGTACTATAATATTGGTGGTGAGTACACTTGTAAGATTGGAGATATGTTAAACTACTTAATTTCACAATCTACACGAGATGATATTACAATTGAAGTAGATACTGATAGATTAAGACCTATTGATGCTGATTTACAAGTACCAAATACAGAAAAATTCAGAAAACACACAGATTGGAAACCAAAATATACTTTTGAAGAAACTATGAATGACCTTTTAGAGTATTGGAGAGACCAAGTTAAAGGTGGTAGAAAATTTTTAAATAGATAATGAATATAGTAGAAGATTTATATCAGTTACAAGTTGAATTCTTTAATGATATACGATACTCTGGTAATTCAACATTTATTGATGGTGAAAATACTGCATTAGAACACTTTCAAGCGTTATATACCGATGATTTAAAATTTAATTTAAGATTATCAGATGATATCATCTTTAATCCAGATGAAAAATTTTATTTTATTTGTCTACTATCATATATGCAAGTGGAAGATATTATAAAACAATATTCTATTGATAGTAATTTTTTAAAAAAAATAAAAGAGTTGCTAAAGGAAGATAACTTTAGATTGGTACTTTTAGATGTACATGAAAGCTATAAACATGAGGAGGTAAAAACGTTATTCAATTTATTTGATGATGGTCATGAAAAAATTATTTTTATTAACAATGATTCTAATTTAAAAAATTTAAATCATACACCATATGTAAAGACATTGAAAACAAACTTTCTATGGAATAATGATACTGCATTACCATCTCCAAAAATATTCACATCAGCGTGGAATGAAGAAAAAAGAAACAAAATGTTTTTGTGCAATAATAAAGAAGGAAAGGAACATAGATTTCTTACAATTTCTTTATTAGATATGTACGGACTTTTAGATAATACAAATTATTCTTTTTTAAAAAAACCACAAATTGATACAAATTTTAAAGGATTAAAAGATTTTAGAAGAAAAGATTTTAAAGACTTAGAAAATTATCTAAAAATAAATTATAATAGATTGCAAAAACCTAAAGTAAGTGATTTTGAAATACATAATGATGCTTTTAAAAATGTTGAAAATTTAATAGAAACTAATCACAATTTTGCAGGAGAAGTTAATACTGATGATTATAAAAACTCTTACATAAACATAGTAACCGAATCAGTATATTGGCATAATGCTATTCATATAACAGAAAAATCTTTAAAACCATTTTGTTTACCTATATTACCTATATTTGTTGCATCTCCCAACCATGTTAAAACTTTAAGAGATGATTATAGTTTAGATTTATTTGATGATTTTATTAATCATGATTATGATAAAGAATTGGATAATACAAAAAGATTAAAAATGATTATTGAAGAGTGTTTACGATTGAGTAAATTAGAAAATGAAATAATACATTTTTACAAAAACAATAAAGATAGATTTTTAAATAATAAAAATACTATATTAGAATTTACAAAACAAAAAGATAACCATATCGTTGATACTATTTTAAAGTTTTAAATATATATAGATATACAAACTAGTGTAATGAAATACAATTTTATAATAGATGAAAAAGTATCTGGAGAAGCATGGGAAGACTCTTTAGAATTGATTGATTCTTTTTTTGACAAAGAAGAGATTCAGATACACGATTGTAATATTACTAATAAAGAATTAAGTTACATTTTTGTTATCGGTGTTCGTGGATACCCATCTCATTGTTTAAATAGTGTAACAAAACAAAAGAATTCTGATTGGCCAACAAATAAAAATGGTCAAATAGAGATACCCAAATCAATAATTGATAAGTATCATTCTGGTTTTAAAATCTCCTTTTTTATCTTTTCAACAGATGAATGTGATAATCCTGATACAGTAGAAATATTTTCTGATTATATGGATTATTTAAACATAAATCAAAAACATCTTTATTTATCAACAGGCAATGAGTTACTTAGTAAAAATAAAAAAGAATACAATAGTGAAATTAATGTAAATACAAATAAAATTCTTTTATCAAAAATAAGTAATGTGATAGATTCAAGCACAGATTATACTTTTACTGATAGTAGAGATAAATTATTTCAATGTTATAATAATATGTTAAAATCTCATCGATTGGGAATATATACTTTTTTTAATAAAGAAAATTTAATAGATACGGTGGATTTAAGTTTGTTAGAACATCAATCATTTGATTGGAACAATGACTATATGTTTTTAGATGTTTTGGATAATAAATTTGAAACAACAAAGGAATGGCATGAAATAGCATCTAAAAGTATTAAGAATAAAATCTCATTAAAAAGTGAATTCGAAATTCATAATACTAATAATAAAACAGGAAAACAAACATATTCTACTGCATTGCATGAAGTAGCTATGGAACAAAATTTATTTAAACACACATATATAAACATTGTTACAGAATCTAAATGGAACGAAAAAAATACAATACATATCACAGAAAAATCAATTGTACCATTTTTCTTTCATCAAATTCCAATTATAATTGCACCTCCTAATCATATACAAACTATGAAAAATATATGGGGGTTGGATTTCTTTGATGATATTATAAATCATGATTATGATTCTATTGAAAATCATCAATTAAGATTCAAAGCAATCACAGAAGAAATTTTAAGATTAACTGAAATAGAAAATAAAATAATAGATTTTTTTAAAAACAACAAAGATAGATTTGAAAAAAATAAAAAAATTATTGCAAATATAAAAAATTCTAATAAAGATAAAATCTTTTGGAAAAGTTTAACACACATAGAATAAATGGCTAGAAAATATTTACCAACATTAGGAGAATTGATTGATAGATTATCAATCGTTCAGTTAAAGGAAGTTAAAATCCCACAACATAAAGAAGAATACGCAAAAGAAATATCAGAAATTGTTCACGATATTAACGAAATACTTAATGATAAACCAAAAGTAGATGGAGAGTTTATTAGA
>Ga0208013_1000233_pt1 | contig 36294 bp, 44 predicted proteins | sample 16_taG_FD_184091 | JGI IMG/M metagenome (GOLD analysis project Ga0208013, IMG submission 184091) | Marine viral communities from the Subarctic Pacific Ocean - 16_ETSP_OMZ_AT15313 metaG (SPAdes) (version 2) | ecosystem: Environmental > Aquatic > Marine > Oceanic | place: Pacific Ocean | collected...
TGTGCGGATGTAGCTGATGAATGAAGATGATTGGTAGGTAAGCATGTGTATGTGAAATAAAGGTGAATAGTGGTAGACGTGAAGTCTACATCTAACCAAACAAATGGCTAGAGGTAAACATCAGAACGAGTTCCTTAAGAGTAAGCGTACATAAACTCAGACAACGTAAACGTGTCGTCAGTTCCTGTCTCAGTTACAAGTTCAGCGTGTGACAAAGCATTGAGATAGTCAAGATGTTCGTCAAGTGTGAAGTCATCGTCGGTAGGCTCAACGTCATGCATAAGCTGGATATACTCAGCTTGCAATGCATCGACAAGCTGTTGGTGTGAGTAGTCAGTTGGAAGTGTTTGCATGAATTAATGATAGCAGATGAAGGGAAGGAAGTCAAGCGGTAGTGGACAGCTTAGTGATTGTCTGAGATGGTGAATGAGGAAGATTCGCAACGCTCAATCAAACCATCACGAATGGCTTGACGATAGTAATACTCACGTTGCAGTTGCTCGTGATATCTCTTGGTAGCTGAGGCGATGAGTTGTTCTTTGTTCATGCTGTTAGTATGGCAGAGATTGGCGGGAAAGTCAAGCAGTGGTGGACAGTTATCTAAGTGGTTGATAGTACGTGTGTTCTACGCTCTCGCTTATTTCATGATGCTGAATACCATTAATCTTTGCTGGTTTGTTACGCTTACCCTTTGGCACTTTGTTACACCATAACAATGTACGCATAGGCTTAGCTCCGAGTGTGAATGTGACTTCCTTTAGTTTCATTAGTTTGTGTCTTTGTAGATGTAATCAACTGAAGCATGTGGATATGTATTACTCCACAATGCTATTGAATGATATGCACGCTCTTCATCAATGCATACCTCAAGCAACTTACGCTTACCCTCACTGTCTAACATGTAAACATGGAACATAACTCAAACCCTCGCAAATGTATATCCATTCTCAAACTGATGGATTAACTTATCATCAGTGATGAACCACTCAAACTTATGTTGGTACACACTACATGTGAACCCATCACACAATCCATTGATGATTGCATTGAGTCGTGACTTGGTTGTATTACTTTGCCAACCTCCATCATATACTTCAACCTCTTTATCACTAATGCTTGCAATATGATTACAATGTAGATGAACTGAAGTAACACCTATCGTACTGTCATAGTATACAGCAGTGTTATCTTTCTTCCAATCTTTACGCTGTTTGATAGCGTCAATCATCTGCTGTTCAATTAGTCGCATGCTCTCTCCGTTGGTGATGTACATAGTATGGCACAGCTCACACCATAAGTCAACATGGCGTGGACAGTTCGCTTACTGCGCTAACACGTAAGCGTTACGTATACGTTACGTATCCGTGCCACTAAGTAATGCGCATACAGATGTTTTGAGAATCATTATCATTATCAATACACAATAACGATACGTATTCGTACCGCAAATAAATAAATTAATCCGCTCGCGCTACGCGCTCGCTCCGCTGCATACTATACATGATCATACATTATTGTACAGTACGAATGCGTATTAAAGGGAGCGAGCGAAGCGAGCGGGCTGTAATCAGTATATTTTATACCCCTATGGGGGTTTTATTAGGATTACTTATATAAAGATAGACCTGAGACATTTTTGTCATTTTTTTACGAGGTAATTGCTCGCACTTCGTGCTCGCCGGGCCACATTGCTTCTGAAACAAGAGGAAAATGAGTACGTATTAAACCTTTAACGCCAGTTGCAATCAATTGATGTTCATATTGAGTCCCGTTAGCGCATCTTAGCGCAGTATAATGCAACCAAGAGCGGAGAGTACCGTTCATATAGAGTTTAGTAGGTGTACTAAGGGGTAGAACATCTCTTGCACATTCTTTAGCGACACCAGCGGCTAACATTTCGTTATAGAGTGCTAATGATTGATCAAATAGGTCTTGAGTACGTATTTGGAACTCTTGTTGAGTAAATTCATTAAGATCATCAATACTATTCTGTCTATTTGAAGTATCTTGCCGTCTAAAGTTAGGTAATGATGGCGTGTTAACGACTTGAGCGTATCTTTGACTAAACTCTTGAAAACTAAAAGATCTATGTCTTAAGATTTGACTAGCAACACTTCTGGTAGTGTCAATCTGTACACACATACTAACCATTTCAAAGGGTGACCAATGATTATGTTTAATAAGATATTTAATTAATTTAATACAATCAGGATTATCTTGATTATCAGGATTAGATACTCTAGCCATATAAGCTATCAATTGTTCAGCATCAGGAGTGACATGAACTAACTCTACATTATGCATACAGTAGTATAAGTTGTGGTGGGATTAATGTTTGTGGTGGGATGTTTAATAAGTTCTCACGGGATTCATCTTATTAAAGAAGGTGTTTATAAAGAATGAAGAAGAGGGAGTGTTTGTCTTTGTGTCTTTGGATCCTCCTCACTCTTCATTAGAGAAAGAAGGAGGAATGAGAGCTTGTCTCGAATTCCTCCCCGTTCGGGGAGTCGGGTCCACCCTTCCCTTCCCCCCTATAAGGGTCGGACCGTTCTAAACCCACGTAGGTATTGAGTTTTTACCACCACCTTTAGATTGTTGTCTTTGTTCTAAATTCATACCCATAACGAGATGATTAGCGGAAGCTTGAGGATCATCAAAGAATTCTTCTAGCATTGAATTCCATTCATTACGTTTCCTATCTTTAATAGCTTCTAGGGCAGAGATACCCATTGCATCTGTATAATATTGAACACCTTGAGCGAGAGCATCTAATCTATCATCATGTCTAATTGCACCTTTTTCACGACACATCCTAGACATTTGATAAAATAACATATAAAGAAGACGTTCTTCTGGAGCAGCTTGTGGGTTAGATTTAAAGTCCCATTCAATTACCGAACGATCAATAACGAGTCGGTGTTGGTTGAGGATGGGTTCAAGGGAGTCAATGATTCGATCTTCCTTTCTAACATTTGCTCTAACTTCTTCAATATCAATATTTTGTCTTGTTTGGATAAGATGCTTTCTGAAAAGCTCACTAACAATACCATCACCAAAGTTAGTTTCAATAAGAAGTTTAGTAACGCCATATTTCTTACAACCTTTTAAAATATCAAGTAATGTGTTGTCGGAGTATCCGTCTCTGTAAGCACGCATGTCGTGCAAGTACAAGAAACCGTTACGTTGGGAGATATAAGCTGCTGCCGTTTCATCCGATCCACGACCCGACGGGTCAACAGAGCAGATTGTTTCTTGGTAAGGATCCCATGTTCCTTGTAACTGCATTGGAGAGTAGAAATAATCTCCAGGGAGTCCAACAATGGGGAGGTCTTTGATAACGTTTTGTGGATCTGAGCACCAAACAACGGATTCGGGAGCAGTAGTGGGATTAACGCTAGTGACGATAAGGTCAGAGCATTTAAGAGGGAATTTTTCAGCATCGGATAAACTCGTATCTAACATGAACTGCAACATAAAGTTGCTACGACCCATTGACGCTTCACGTTCAATCAGGTCATCATTATCAAATCTATCATCAGTTACATCCCATTGTTCAGCACCTTGATCAATATCTTGTACCAATTGAGGCGCTAACAAGCCTTCGTATTGTGTCACCTTTCTTGGATACCTAGCAGGCCAAACAAAGGGCTTGTAGGCCCGTTCAGCTAGTTTGCGATAAACGGTAAAAGTAGTTTGGGGGGTACCCAGAAACATAATACGACTATCATTCTTGGGAGTAAGGATAGATTCAGCTTCTGTACATAATTGTAAAAGTTTCTCTCTCATAAATTCTGTCATTGAGTTGCCTGGAACCTCAATGTCGTCCAGAATCATTAAATCAGCACGACTACCGGTAAGCTGACCAGTAATACCCACTGATTTAACAGAAGGGGCTTGGTGAGGGGAGCAAGCAACATCAAATGAGATACGACTCCAACGGGAGTCATCAGATTTTGGGCGCAAATGTACCAACCAGGGTGTTTCAATGATTAATTTTTGTAGGAAGATTGACATGTTATCTGCACGTTCTTTAGATGCAGATATGATCATTATTTTCTTTTCGGGGTTATTAAATAAAGTCCAAAGAACAAAAGCACCAGTAATCCAGCTCTTACCAACTCCCCGAAATGCTTGGATTTGTAAACGCTTTGGACCATGTTGAAGGTAATCAGCAATTGCATATTGAGCACGTGTAGGGTTTGGTAGATCTAATTCACTCCATAATGCTTGTAGGAATAGCTTAAAATCGTCTTTAAGGAGGTCTAAAGTGTTCATAGGTAGAATCTAGCGTGTAGGGGGTTAGGAGGGCTTACAGGCCCAATGGAGAGGCCAGACGAACAGCAGAGCCAAAGAAACTGAACGCTTGTTTGCCAAGGTATTCAAATTCATTAAGTGGGTCACTAGCTATTTTTTCTAAAGTAGAGGGTTCACGTTTAGTAATTGTAGTTTGATAAGGATCAGGTCGTTTAGGTTGGATACGACCAGCTTTAATATCAGTATCACGTTCTCTACGTTTATCTCTTTCAATACGATTTTCAGCAAGCATTCCTACACCACCAAGAGCTGCAGAGGCACCAGCTAATGGTGGAACAACTAAAGAAGCAAGACCTAAAACACCTGAAGCAGCATTAAGACCTGAAGCAATTTGTTCTTTTCCAGTTTTAGTTACAGTACCATAAGTACCTGTAGTTGCTGCCGCAGCGTCACTAAGAGCATTAACTGATGTTAAAACAAGACCTGCTTTACCGATACCTGGTGCTAATTTAACAACGCTTTTACTAAAATCAAAAACACTTTGTAATCGTGATGTTAAAGGTACTTCTTCAATTATATTAGAAGGTAAGTCAAGATCTGAAACTAATTTGTTTAAACCTTCTTGTGTTAACTCTGTGTTGTCTAAAAGTTTTTTAAAAGCTTCAGGGTTTTTAGCTAATTCTGGGTTTTGACGGATAGCTTCAATTGCAGCCGCGTTTTGTGGTGCACCTACAGAAGCCAGTTCAGGGCTAGTTAAAATTTTACCTGACTGATTAATTCTAAATTTATCTAATACTTCTTCAGAAGTTATAGCTGCTTCAACAGTAGCATCCGCCATACCTGCAACAGTACTCGCAGGTTTAGGTGTTAAAGCTTTATCTAATAAATGAACACCACCTTGATGAAACGGTTTTAGAATACCTTTAGCATTAGGATCTACATTACCAGGTCTTAATTTTACTTTTCGTTTAATTAAACCACTTTCAAGGCGATCATCATATTCAACCCATTGAGGTGCATCAAATTGAATAACTTGGTCTGCAGTTATTTTTACACCAAGACCATGGTGTGATTCTATTAATGCCGAGATGCCTGCAAGTTCAGGAAATTCTTTATTAGCTGCTCGCCAGGCATCATGTGTTAAAGGTTTGTTGCTATCAGTCAATAATTGAGAAAGATTAGCATTAAACTGTTTGACAGCTTTTTTAATATTTTTATTGATTTGTTTTAATCTTCTTTTATCAACAGCATCTTGTTTAGATTCAACCCATTCTCTTTCACGATCTAAGTATTTACTTAATTCTTGAATTCTAACACTAAGTGTTTCTGCTTTAGTACCTGAAACTTTGTTTAACGTGCCTTGAAACCGTTGCAATGATTTCAAACGATCATTAAAATCCATTAATTAATATACTCCATAATTAGTTTTTCACGGAGTCTATTAACTCCAAATTTAGTTCTCATCCAACTGAGGACGGGTGTACTTCCTTTATCCTGATTACATCTAGTACAGGCGCATACAACATTTGTTGCGACATCCTCACCGCCACGTGCGCGAGGATGAACATGATCGATAGATAACTGACTAAGGTCATAAGTTTTTCCGCAATAGATACAAGTATGGTCAAAGTGTTCCTTAATAGAGCGTCTCCACAGACGCTTAGCTTCTGGTGAGGTCATGGCTATTAAGTTGTATAGGTAATCTTTAGGGGTAGGAAGTAGGGGAGTCATGCGCGTCCTTTACGTGCTCTGTTTTTTGATGCTGCTTCGAGGAATGTCTTTCCATTTTTCTTATGGGATACATCCTTGCCATCACCGTTACCGTAGGTTCCACGTTTACGGTTTTCTTTATTTAATGCAGACCGTTTAGAGATCTGTAATTTAGAGCCATCATATTTCTTTTGGTAAGATTTATAATTACCATTAGCATATTTAGCTCCACTATAACTAGACTTTCGAGCCATATAGTCTCCGTTGTACAAGTTCAGGATCTACAGTTGGCATAATACTAACTAATTTATCTAGTGGGCTACCTTCAAAGGCGACACCACTAATATCATTTTTAGATAACCAATCACAAGCTGCTTTTAGATCTTGTGTAGAAGCCTCACCCGATTTAATACGGGCAAGGAATTCTTTTGTGACAAGATTATGCAACTCATTGAACTGGTCTTCAGTTGCTTTCTTGTTTGTCATTTAGCCTTTTTAGCTTTAGCTTTAGGTTTAGCTGGTGCTTTAATCTCGTAACGTGTTTCGTTAGGTTCATGTACTAGGTGTGATTCAGCACGTTCTGCTTTAGCTTGAGTTTCGTATGTACCGATAACTTTATCAGTATATGAATCAATAATTTGATAAGACATAATTATACGTTATAACCTTTACGTTCGCTAGGAAGCTTAGCTTTTTTAGGTAGATCTTTCCACTGCAAAGGATCTCCAGGTTTCGTCTGTTTTGGCCGATCTTTCATTTCTTGGATGTAAGATTTTTTTCCGCCTCTTGGCATGATTAATTCCTCAATACGATTTGATCTAATTTGTTTTCTATGCGTACCATATGGTCTTCCATACGTTGCACCATCACTGATAAGTCAGCTTTGGATACGTAGTCTTGAGCTACGCTTAATTCAATAGCATCAATACGTCTGTCAAGACCACTAATGCGATCATGTACGTTATTTATTCGATTGTGTAGTCTGTTGTTAAGAGCTGCTCCACCGCCTATTAATGCGACAAGAGCAGTAACTGCTGCTTCCATCTATTCAAGTGCCACGATAGGTACAATGTCATTACATAAGATTTCAACACGTGATCCAGGTCTAAAGGTAAATCCTTTTTGCATGATCTCTGTACATTTTAATGCTCTAACTAATTCATAGTCAAGGCGCATCTTTTGTTCGTGTTTACGGGCGATAGCTTTACAGGTTTCAGTCATGCCACCATCTAATGGCACTGAAAAACTGATCTGTGCTCCCCAGTTATTACTTTTGGTATAACTATCACGTTTCATAGGTGTTGTATCGTTACCCATATAAAACGGTGAGAACTGCATGGTTGTACCATTACAGCTGTTATTACCACTAAAGTATTGTCTAGACGGTGCTCCGTTATTTTGAAACTGCACCGCCTGATTAGTGACGTTACCAGTAGCTGCTGCTACAGGACTAGATGTATTTTTAACTGTTGGTTCTTCTGCGTAAGCAGGGCTTACTGTGAGAAGATTGATAATGAGGTAGTAGTAGAAACCTGTTCGATAGTTTCGTTGATATCGATTGTCTCTACGACTCCTGCTGCTCTTTCCACCAGTTCTAGTTGAAACTGTTCCCCAGCATTTGTTACTGAATAAGTTGTGGAGCTGTTTAAGATGTCTCCACTTGGTGTTACGTTTGTTCCTGACCATGATGAGTATTCACCACCATAGATCTCAGTCGCAATTGTCCGATCAATATCAATAGTGGTAGTAGTGGTTGACTGCATTGACCCTTGTGTAAAATTAGGAGTCACTTGTGCTACAGCTGGACTAGCCAGCATTAATAAAGCTAGTAAGTACTTCATTCTTCTTTCTTTTTAGGATCTGATGATTTACTATTAGACTTATTGTTTGAAGTAGATAAACCAAAAGTGGCAAGCGCCCCTGTAAAAATAGACGCAGGAAAAGTAATATCCCCACCTACGCTTTTCTTAAACATTGGCAATTCTACGTAGTTTAAAGTAATAATAAAACCACTCCATACCACAACACCTAGACGTACAAACGTACCTAAGATTTGAATTTCATCTTCAGTATTTTCCTTTACCTTTTTCAGGAAGTTTTTGGGCTTCCCTTCTTTTTCTGTAACTTGCTCCATGCTTGTTTAATTATTGGTTTAAAAAGCATCACTAAATATTTAAATAGTGATTGTCCAAGTAATGTGGCAGCAACTGATATAAACGCTGTAGTTGCTGCAGTAGTCATAATAGTATTTGTAGGCATTGGTACTTCAATGTCTGTAAAAGGTACTGTTATGATTTGCGCTTCTGGTGGAACATAAGGCTTGGTTAAAGTTGTCTTAGGTTTTGATTGCTGATTGCTTTGATTCCCATTAGGTGTCTTTACCTTCGGAACACCCGGCGGTGGTTTAAGCATATTAGGTGGCACCACAAGTGGCCTGTAAGAAGGCAAATCAGCTTGTGGTACTTCTAGTATAGGACCGGGTAAATTAGGCGCTTCAGGAAGCTCTAGAAGGGGGAAGACAGGTATTGCTTCCCATTCCATCATTCTTTTAGTTGTTCAGCTAAGTTTAAAATGTTTTCAGTTGTATTTGTACCTTCAGCTTGAACGTAAGCAAGAGTTTCTTCAACAGTCATATCTTGAATTGTCTGAAAATCATCTTGGGGGTTTTCGTCACCAAGTTGATGTTTGAGAGTTGATAAAATATCTGTTTCCATAATTATTAAATAGTGTATTCAAACCTGCTTCTAATTGCAAAGCCTTTAGAAGTATTTGTACTACCTCCTGATCCTTCGTAATATATGTATGTAGAGGAACTACTGTTATTGTAGTGCTTATCAGGTCCAGTACTGGAAGATGGAGTACTGCCAGAACGAATACTCCAACTTCTAGATGTAGCTTCTCCAGGGGTTAATGTAGTTGAAGTAGCAGCTGCATAGGATGAAGAGTTAGTACTAGGGGCATTAGAAAGAGAATGAGTTCTCCAATTATTAGAAGTAGTATTAGAGACTGTTCCATTTAAGTTAAAATCACAGAATGCTGCGTCAGTTTTAAAATCCGCATCTGCGCCTATAATTCCGACGAGAATTAACTTTCCTGATTCTCCAACATAATTAGTCACATCTACGGTCGCTAGATCCCATTCATCAGTATCTGAGGTATGTTGTTGACCACTTTTAGACCATAGTAGAACCCGATTGTTACCAACAACCTCCCAATAAAGGTAAAAGGATTCCATTTCGGAACCAAACATGTGGTACCTAAAAGTTAATTCGGCAGAAGCACCGCCACCGCCGCCGCCACCACCACTACCGCCAGAAGCCGCAACAATTGTCTTAGATGAAATCGAAGTACTAGTTGCTGAAAGCCTCATTAGACTAACTCCGTAACTTCCAGTACTCCATCAGTACTTGCATCACGGATGTAAGAAAGGTAAGAGGCGTTTCCTACTGCAAGGTCAAGGCGTTCACCATTAGCAATAAAATGTGAAGTAGTAGCACTAGCTGTCGCTGCAGTTGGTGCAATTTCATAACGCACATCTGCTCCTACTGCTCGCATGCTAATACGATATACATTAGGACTTAGTTGTGTATTGGCAGATGCTGCTCCTGCTGTACATTGACGTGCTACGCCTGGTGATCCTAGAATTTCTACGTTTTTAGTAAAGCTCATTTCTTTAAATTAATACGGCTTGTGATAAATTGAATAGCATAATCATCTACAGTGTTATCTGTTGATTCAGCAATTTTTACTAGCAAATCAATTACTAGTTTTTTAACAGCTTCTGATTGTACAAAAGCAAACAGTACTGGACGGATAAGAGTAATCATAATTTTAAGATGGTTCGGTTGGCCAAGTAATGTTGTGAGGAAAGCCTTCTGCTGACGGCAAGTCACGCAACGCTGCACGATAAGTTGCCCAAGCTGCTTTATCAGCAGTGCTATCAGCAAGCTGAGTCCAATCAGATTCAGTTAGCTTCTGAGTACGTGTAGTGCGTACAGCCGTAGCTGCTTTACTATCAACACCAGCTTTATATGCTGCTTCATTATCAGCAGCACTGGTTACAACACCTTCGCTATCTGTAGTGTCAGTAAAGACTGGACCAGCGATAAACTTAGTAAACCACTGTCCACTAACTTCTTCTACACCACTACGTGTACTAACACCATAAGGTGCAGTTACCGTAGCTGCAGGACCGTTAAGCACAGCATCATAGCCATAACTATCTAGGACTTCAGTTGTAATTTGCTTAGGGAAGCTTGTATTTGGTTGTGAGGCTTTGAACTGACTAACAGTAGTCAGCTCACCATTTGATCTGTTTCTAATTTCCATAGTTAGTTAGTTATTTGTTTAAGCGATTGCAAGGAAGATGTAGGTGTCGCCAGTTCCATTAAAATGATCAAAACCTGTAGCAACTGTAAAGCCAGAAGAGTGTGGATCAATTCGATCGCTTGATGTTACTTGCGCAGCATTGGTGTTAAGTACCACGTATGGCTCATCGCCAACATTAATACCCCGCACTGTATCAAACACATACCAATCACCAGTGCCACTTGTACGTTTAATCATCACAAACCTTGCACCATTTGTAAATCCGCAGTCAATATCTTGACTAGTACCGTTACCTGTGTAACTACCTACCTTTGATATGCCAGGTAAAGTTGCGAAGAGATAGGCGAGAAGATTATAACCTGACTTGTTAACTTCAGGATCAGTTCCTACCGTAAATTCAGTTGATGTAGGAAATGTGTCATTCCACCAGGACGCCGAATCAACACCTGATGATGAATTATTTAATCTCATATAGTGAGTATTGTCACCATAATAGACAGCCCAGTTATTTACATCAGTTCTTAACTTTATGATCATTAACTCCGGCGTAACTGTGAGGTTATGATTCACCGTTTGTGCTGAACCACTCCCCTCATATGCAACTACATCAAAGAAACCTGGGGCACGCTTGAACATCCAAGATATCCTTTCGGTGTTATAAGTTGTACCCCAGCCAATGTTACTATCCATTACCCAGTTTGCACCATTATTAACCTCTGCGGCAGCACTGTCAGTTTTTAATGCCTTTGCGGCTGTAAGTCTTGTTATTGTATCGAATGAATCAGTAGAACTGTGTACCTTTGCTATAGCAAAATCAACAGGAAAGCCACTATCAAAAGCTGGGATGGTAGTTGATCCATTGCCATAATCAACAGCAAACACGTCCGTTCCAACTTCAGGCGGCTTATGCGGACGGCGGATTGCCATGTAGATGTAGGTCTCACCACTAGAATTAAAGGGGCCGCTTGTTTCGGTTATTACAAATCCACTTTCATATACTCCTACCTTTGCATTAGCCTCTGTACCGTATGTGTTTGCGGCCAATCTTGGCACATCTACTTCATAATTCATCCCACGCATAACATCAAACATATGCCAATCACCGGATCCATTTGAGGACACACCGGTTCTTTTGAATAGTACCCATTGTGGCTCAAACCCAATATCGATGTTTTTTCTTGAGCTATTTCCTGTAAAACTCCCACATTTAATAATGCTTTCATCCTCATCAGTGCCAAACACTGGTTCGTCATCAGCAAAGATATAGGCTACATATGTTCTGCCAGGATCATTAACAGCACCAGAATCACCTAAGGTAAAAACGCTGGCAGTAGGTGCTGTATCATTCCAGAAAAAAAGTTCGTCTTCAAATGCATCGTGTTCATCCAACTTAGCCCCATGAGTAGCACCAGTGCTTTTATGATAAACACGCCAATTTTCAGCATGAGTTGTGCATTTAACAATTATCATCCCCGGCACACTGCCGAGTGAATGAGATACGGTTCTACCAGCAGTACCATTTCCAGTATAAGTAACTACATCAAAGAAACCAGGCGCTTTGCGGAATGACCAGGATACATAGTCATTACCTGTTGCATTAAGTCCAGAACCAATGTTTTGTGGAGTGCCTAAAGTAAATCCATTTGAGTTAAAAGAAGAAAAATCAGTGCCAGTAGTTGTGTTATCAGAACTAGAATTAGTTGATAGATATTTTGTAGCTCCTCTTTCTGTATCGTACAAATGATAACTGTATCCGTCAGTCTCCCTTTTTTTGCACCAAACTAACCCACCTTCGCCTGCCAAATCAAGTCCATTGTTGATTGGATTAGTTCCACTGTTGCCTTCATACAAATACGTACTAAAAACATCATCTACATAAACCGGATCTCCACCACCTGCACCTGCTGCAGCAATAACTGTTTGTTGTGTAATAGGATCCATATCAGTTCACATAATCAGCAAGAGCAGCACCGCGATATCGTGTGCCACCGTCATCGGTGACAAAGACAAACAGGTGGGTTTTACCAGCAGTAAGTGTTGGCGGAGTATCCAACGGGAACTTAACACTAGCTGGCCAAGTTACTGTTCCTGATGTATGAGTAAGTTCTAAAGTAAAACTACCAGCAGTACCACTTGTAGGTGGGTTAGAAAAGGTAAAGGTAGAGTTAGCATTGATTGTTTTGGTAAAGTAATTACCAGTACTTAGATCAATATCTAAAGCTGCTACTGCTTCTGCTGTTTGCTTATAAGGACCGTTAACAACTAGTGCTGGAGTAGTGACCGTACCTGTAAATGTTGGCGAAGCAAGATTATGTGAGGCATTAACAAGATTTGACCCTTCTTTTACATAAAGAATGTCTTGATCTGTTGCATAGCAGATTTCACCCTCTTGGATGTCTGCTTTATTAGTATTAAGATTAGAGTAAGTACCACGTGCTACGCGCACAGGTGTTCTGTTAGTAGGTGTAGGCATTAGTCGAAAGATCCTCCGTCAAAAGTTTGTGATGTAGTTACAAGTGAGCCGCCGGTATTAAAATTCCCAGCATCAATAGTTGGTGAACCACCATTACTCCAAGTCAATACTCCTACACCATCAGTAGTAAGTACTTGATTTGTAGTTCCAGTATCATTAGGTAATGTCAGCGTATAACTAGCTGCTGCACTATGGGGTGGTCCTTTAATCTTTACACCATGAGAATTGTTCTCACAGTTAAGAGTGATTTGACCAGAACCATTAGTTGCATCACCAGTAACAATTGGGAGGTTCTTTGTTAGGTAACGAGTCTCTGAATCATTAGCGAAATAACTTAGAAACACCCAGCTTGTAGCTGATGTGTCGTACCTAAGTCTTACTGTTAATCCAGATGCACCCACAAAGCCGCTAGTAAGGCTTGTAAGGGGGCTAAACGACTCAATACCTGTACTGTCACCAACTTCAATGTAATCATTGTCAGAGGGGCTTCCAGGTATCGCTGCTACGTTTGCTACTAGCGTGAATTGGATGGCATTTGAAACAGCTGCACTAGCTGCGTTAGCTGTATTTACAGCTGCTGTGGCGTTTGATTCAGCTGTATTAGCAGTTGTAGTAGCAGAATTAGCTGTCGTAACAGCAGCAGCACTGTTGGCTAAAGCGGTATTTGCCGTAGCCGTTGTTGCATTTGCCGTTGTAATGGCTGTTGCTGCGTTAGCTAATGCTGTATCAGCTGTTGACTTAGCTAGTTCTGACTTAACGTTAGCAGTAGCTACTTCAAAGTCAGCTTCCTGCGTAACATACAAACTTTGAGTAAAGTTTTGGTTTAGATCTTCTGCTTTAATAGCAGAGCCAGGGAAGAATGTAGCACTCAATAGGTCAATAGCTGTATCCCTAAAGATACGAATAGCTACACCATTAGCTGGTGCCGATGTAAATGCAAGTGTTGTAGCGTTGGCAAATGTAAATGCAGTTGTAGCAACAGTATCAAGTGTTACCTTGACATCTGATTGTTTTAGATATTCAAATGTAAATGAATAGTTCGTGGTTGAACCATTCCCTGTATATGTGTTTTGTGTAGTTGCCATTAGTAACGAGTAGTTGGGATAATTCCTTGGGTGGCATTACGGTTATTAATTTTTTGAATCAGAATACGTTGCTGGATACCATTTTTCATTTCTGAATCTAATGCTTCATACGCAAGATCTTCAGCTAATTTCTGTGCATCACGTAGCATCGTATGGATTTGATCATACTTACCAATAGGTATTTGTTTAGAACTGTTGGGATTAAGTGGATCTGTTCGACGTGCTATTTTTAGTTCTTTAATTGTATTCCTAGCATCAGCTATTTTACTAATTCTACTAATTTCTTTTTTTAAAATTTGTTGTTCACCCATCTTTTTATATAATGCAGCACGTTCTGTATTAGTAAGGTCTACACCATCACGTGTTTTAAATGCACTAGATACATCATATTCAATATCTACTAAAAATTGTTCTTCTTTAGTCATACCAGGATGAATCTTTAGTGGAGACATCTGGTTATAAAAACGATGAAATAAAGTATATTTGTTAGGCATCTCTCCAGTGATTGGATTAGTAATAGTAGGTAGTCTATTGGTATCATCAAATACACCAAAGTACTTATTACGATTACCCAAATGACTCATAAGATCATTATTTAATTCCTTATACCCACCATCAAGTACTTCTCCAAACGCTTTACGTAGACCAGCCAACGGACCTAAAGAGTCAAATTGTGCAGCACTCCAACGTACCATTTGTGATTCGTTACCGCCTATCATTTCTGCAAGAGAAGACAAAGCAGACATACCAGCAGGTTCAGCTAAAGCTGCCGCTAGCATAAATGCTGACTTTTGAAAAAGATGTTCTACAGCAGTTTCACCTAACATGTCAAAATTATCAACAACGTTAGCCACAAAAGCAACCCAATTACTTAAACCAGGACCAAGTAATGCTTCATACTCCAACCTTACTCCACCAGGTAACAAAACTGTTCTTGGTTTAAAGTTACTATTTTTAATTCGTGCTCTATTAAGCTTACGATCAAAATTACCATCACCCGTGGCACTAAATAAGCCATCTCCAAAAAGTTTATCTCTAAAAACAGTTCCAATTACAAGACTTGTAATAGCAGTGCCGACTGCTTTTCTACCTAATGTTCTATTTTTTATATCAATAATAGTATTAAGTTTAGCAGTAGGATCCATACGTTGAATTGGATGACCACGTTTTGTAAGAATGTTGTCTACTAATTCTGGGTTAGACATGAAATCTTTTATTGGAGTAAATGCTAGATCATTAATATCTTCTTGAAATGATTTAAATGGAAGAGGTAAATAATCATCACCTACTCTTACTAAATTCATAAACATTTTAGGATATGTTAAAAATGTCTGCATCCATGGTAACATTTTTACTATACCATCTATTTCTTTAACAAGTGTAGTATCCAGATTTAATGCAATATCTGCTGTACTGTATTTAACAGCTTCATCTTTAATAACACCATTCCTATCAAACATGCTATCATATTCTTTAGTAGCTAATTCTTTGACACGAGCTGGTGTAGCAGCTTCACCTAAACGGTCTAGTTCATCCATAGCACGGAAACGTGCCTGAGCATTAGCTATAGTAGCACTAGTCCAACCATCAAAACCAGTCATTAGATTAGGTTGTAATCTAAAAATTGGATCTTCAGCCATTGCGATTCCTTCTTCATAAAGATCAGTAAGGAATTTATAACCATGATTACCACGTGCTGCTTCAGCTTCTGCAATATAACGCCATTGAGCAAACTTTTCTTCTTTCTGAATAGTTAAATCAAGACGTGTTTGACTTGCTACAGAGTTAGGGTTTTGTGATGCCTTCCTAAACATCTGCCCAGCATAAGGTATAGCTTTCTTTTGTGTATCAAAGATAGCACTATAAGCCATCCAACCACGCTGAACTGCTTTCAGATCTTTTTGCATCAATGCACCAGCAAAATAAGTAACTGGTTCAGCTACAAGACCACTTAGGTTACCATATAAAGCATTAATACCAGTTGCAGGATTAGATAGTTTAGAGTTGAAATAATTAGCTCTTAAAGCTTGGACAAGAATATTAGGTGATTCTGGATTCCTATCAAAACCAAGCCTTAGTTTTGTAAGACCAAGAGCCATATCTTCATTCATTTTAGCAATAGTATTAATTTTACCATCACTAAGTTCATAAAGTTCTAAGAATGCATCTAAAATATCGGGTCTATTTTCTTGTAAATACTGCCAGTTTGCTGTAAATTCATCACTTTGTTTTTGAATAGTACGTAATGCTTGTGGATAAGCTTCTTTAATACTTTCGGAAATTTCATCAGATGATTTACCAAAATTTTTTAATTTTTCAGCAAATAATAAGGCGCCTTTTTTTTCAGTAGCATAGTACCTAGTAGAATTTACTAACTGCTGTAAGAAATTAATATTATCGAGAAGTTTTTCTTGTGCATTTTCAATAGAAAGTGATCCTTTATTAATACGAATGCCTTCTGATAAATCAGCAACTTGTCCAGCAATAGAAGTAGCAGTATAAGCTTGTGCTTTAGCTACATCCATACCAGAATAGTTTTTAACCATTGTATTAATAGAACTTAAAGCATCAGTATAACCTTTTCCAGAAAGTACTTCAGCACCAAACTCATTCTTTGTAATGACTGGATCAAGGATTCGTCTGATCTCATCAACACCAACCGTAGGGTCAAACAGTTCTAAAACAAGATTATCACCTTGAGCTTGAATCTCATCAAAACTAATTGCCCAATCAGCAGCATCCATCCTATAACGATCAGCATCCTTTAGTTGCTTAGTAAGACCAATAGTAATTTCTTCTACAGCACCAGGTGTTTCAACACCAAATTTAAGAGCAGGTTCACTAATGAAATTACGTAGACGACCATATACTGTACCTTTGTTAGATGCAATACGTGCTGCATCAACACTAGCACCAACGATACCGAAGTCATCTACTGAACGCATACCTGTCTCATGCCAGTCGTACAAATCATGTACGCCTTTCATTGCTACATTACCTTCAGGATTCTTGGACATATTATAATATCCAAGTTCATCTAAGTCAGCTTCCTGCTTACGTGCATAGTTAGTAAGTTCTTCAGTAAGATCTTTACCTTTAGGAGCTGGTCTCATATCAGCAAGAGCTTTAACAGCTTGATCTGATTCCCCAAAAATTTGTGGAACCTTCTTTAAGTCAGCAGCTACGTTAGATAAAGCACTCGTTATTTTAGCAGCTTGACCAGCAAAAGGAATAAGAAAACCAAGTGCTAAATCCTCATTAATATTCTTCAAACGCATTTCGTCTGTACTTTCACCCTCAAGTGTTGCCCAGTTATCAGGTATAAAATCCCAAGTCTTTGGCCAGGATTTCTTTAACTGACCCGAAAAATTGTCTTCTGTGTACTGATCACTAACAGAACCAACAGCAACACTAACACCAGCTTCTACACCACGTTGAGACATGAACTTTACAAAAGCTGATTTACCAAGTGGGTTATTAACCAAAGCTTGTGCTTTAGTGCCAGCAGTAAGACCAGCACCTTGTAGTAAGATTGTAGGTGCGACAACAGAAGAAATGTTCCTTACAGTTTGAGCTACACTGTCTTCGTATTTAGTAATCTTAGGAATACCACCTGTTCCACCATATTGCTCATCTTGTTCGTCGCTGACACCTGTTAATGCATTAAAAGCTTCAATGCCAAAATCTAACATACCTGTTGGTATAGATAGTAATCTTTCTAAGCCTGTTTGATCTACTGCTGCAGCTTCAGCATCCAGTGCTTCATAATTAATAGAACCATCTGGATTTTTTAAAGGATTTGTATCTGCTGGCTCCGCCGTAGCGGTGCCTGGATCCTGTTGTGGTTGGAGCGTTTCTCCTCCCGTAGGAGGTTGCATGGATTGTTCAGTGTCCGCCAATTCTTGCTCTTGAGCAGCGTCCAATCTCTGTTGAATTTCTTCAATTTCTTCGTTAGAGAGTGTTGCTTGACGTTCTTGTTCATCCAGTACAAAATCTGCGCCTAAACCAGGATCTTGTGTAGGATCGTTCATAGTTTGTTTTTAAAAAATTAATTAATGGAATTAATCAAGTCCAACTCTTCTTGAGTAATTGGTCTTATTAAACCGCCAAGGTGTAAATGTGTTTCATGATCAGGATCACCATCACCAGGACCAATTACTTCTTTGAAAATATTCATAGATCGAATAAGTTCTTTAAGCTGTTTAGTCTTTGCAATAGACGTGTTGTAATCACCAGTTTGGTGTGTTACATCAAAAGCTTCGTCATAGTTGTGATAACTGTTTCCTGCGTGAACTGGATCTACTTGATCAAACGCACTATGTTCACCAATTTGAAACCCAGCTAATTGCATTGCAGTCCCTATATTTAGATAAGCTTGTTTGTTTGCCTCATAAGTTAAGGCTCCTGTAGGTCCAAGCATACTTGGCCTAATGTTTCCAGGCATATTTGTTGTGCCTAAATAATTAACACCACCACGATTTCTTTGACTTGGATAAAGAGAGTTCATTAATGTTGCATTTTCAGGACTTGCCTCATCAATAGCTTGACTTACAATGTTAGGTTGAATCAAAGGTGTGTTTTCACCAAAGGCGAGATTATTTGCTTTAATTTGTTCATTAGCTAGTTCACTAGGTTTTGCCTTCATTTTTACTGCAGTATAAATAATTAAAGGTGGATACCTTAAATTGTTTGAAATCTGCGCTTGTTGTGAAAGAGTTGCAAGTTCATCTGGTGTGGCTAACAAACTTGGTGTACTAGCAATTTCTCCTCTACTTTTACCTGCCGCCATTTTTTTATCAACAAGAATTTTTAATTGATAAAAATCTTTATTGTCTGGAAATAAATTAGGAAAAGCTACATTATTATTAGTGGCATCAGGCTTTTGATAAAATCTACCTGTTGGATCATCTTTATCTTTAATTCTTTCCGCCGTTAATATTTCGTTAGTTTTTGCTATTTGAGCCCCAATTGTTGCCTCATCTTGTGAACCACCAAAGCCCTGCTCTTTCCAAATCTCCTTCCACCTAGCTTTAAAAACACCTCCAAGCAGTGCAGCATCAGGTGTAGCACCTCCATCTAGACCTAAGCCATACACTTTTTTAGCAGCACCATCTAACGCAGACAATGTGTCTTTACCCAGCTGACCACCAAATTTTCTTATTTGTACTTTTTTATTTAATTCTATTAATTTAGTTTGGTGTGTACCAGTTGCCATGTTAATACGCTTTTCAGGAACTTCTGCACCAGTTCTTTCGTAACGAGCGATTTCATCTTCATTAAATAGTGATTGAGCATCACTTAGTTCATTTTTTAAATATGTAGGTATAGGTTGAGCTACAGAAGCAAACAAATCTGCTAGCTGTTTCTCTGCAGAAAAGGGGTTGTCGGCAATCATTGCTGGTATTTGACCACCATTAAATGCTGCTAATGTCCTTTCTTCGATACCGCGTATTTGTGCTAGTCTAGCTTTGTTATTATCAGAATCAATCCTTTGTACTCTATCTCGTTCTGCTTCATCTGCTAATTTAAAATAACGTACGCCCCATGTAGTTTCTTTACCATTTTGCCCTATAATTACAGCATTACGAATAGATTGAGCTTCTTCTTTAGTTGAAGCCATTTTCATGGCATTTACAAAAGAAGTATTTGCTGTTGTATAATTACCTGTAACAGCAACAATTTCTTTATATGCATTGGTAGCATCAGCTGCAGTATAATTAGATAGCAGTACGTTAGCATTGTCTAGTGCTATAGATTGGTTTTTCTCAGTCTCTCTAACACCAGAACGCTCTAGTCGCAACACATCTTTTTTTTCTGTTGCAGTTTTACCTGGAGTAAAATAAAGAGCTTCAGTTACACCAAGTGTTTCACGCATATCACGAGCAAGATCTTTAGTCACTTGAGCTTGAACAACTGCTGTCATTTGACGGTCATTCAACGCTTCTAAACCAGAAAATTTCTTCCCGTTAATTTCGTAGATTTTTTCATCACTTCCAAAAGCTTTATCGGTATAGATACCATGTTTTGCTTCATAAAGACGATTAGCTAATATACGCTTACCAATGGCACCAAGACCAGCGTTAGATACTACTCTTTTATAAGTTGCGGAAAAAGGTTCACCTGATTCCGCACTTTCAATTATATCTTCACCCAGCTGTTTTTGAGCACCTAACTGTAAATTACCATATGCCTCTTCATATCTACCTTGATCTTCAACTAACAACGGCGCAAGAGGTATTGCGTTAGCCGCATCAGTCTGATCTTCTAATTGTGCTGCTTTGTTCTGTGCTTCTATTTTTTGTATAGTTGAACTAAAATCAACTAGACTTGAAAGTATAGTTTGAGTAGCATCAGCATCATACTTAGCTTGCTGCTGATCACGTTGGGCTGTTTGTGTAATAGATAATTGCTCGTTCCTTAAATTTTGAACTTCAATATCTCTATTTTCTTTTGTAATTTGTTCGGTATAGTCTGCATTTGCTTGCATTGCCTTTAAAGTATCTTCCCGCTGTCTTTGTTCAGCTTGAAGATTTTTTTCCATACCTTGAACAACTCTGTTGGTTTCTTCACGCATCCGTGAAATACCAGCGTTACTGAGTTGTATTGGTTGAAACCCTTTAGTTTTTGTAGCAGATTGGTATCGGATACGTGCCATAATTTTTAGTTAGTTAGGTTGTCGTAAAAATCCACGCCACTAGAAGAAGTCATTGTTACTTATAGCACTGAACGCCCCGGCTGCTTGTCCAATACCTTGAATCAAAGGCGCGTAAACATTTTGTTGAGTTGCTTGAGGGACAAAACCGGGAATAGATTCCATACGTTCGATGAAAATACGTTCAGGTTCAATTTGTGGTTTTGGATCGTAAGACAATTTTTCTGGTTTAATTAAAGTCGATTCTCTTACAGTAAGATCAGCATTAGCTCTTTGCATTACAATCTCTTTAATATTGCGTTTACTTTGACTCATAAAACTTTCCATATTAGCATCCATTACTCTTTTGTTAAAGTCTGCATCAGCTTCAGCAGCAGTAATACTATTTTTTATACGTTGCATATTAATATTATAACCAGCTTTAACATTAGTTAAATCTCTTTGTATACGTTCTATATTAAGACCAATACCTGATTCTGCTAAACTTGATTCGGCATTTAATTTTGCTAGTTCAATACCAGCAGCCTTCCGTTTACCAGTCAAATCAGATTCTAATTGAATAAGACCACGGTGTAATTCAGCAGAAGCAGCTTGCTGCCGTTTAGCTTTAGATTTACCTGCTTGACCCATTGCAGCGCGACCTTCAGCAATTAAACCTTTAACCATAGCATCTGTTTTAGCAAAGGAACCTTGTTGCATTAGCTGATCTATTTGATTATTAATAGAAGCTGATCCTATGTTTCTTTGACTTTGAATGCTAAGTGACTTAAGACGCTGATCTGTTATATCGTAAGTGCCTTTTTCAAAAGCTTTATTTGACTCAAGGGTTGCCGATCTTGTACTTATATCAGCTTCAGTGTAAACACTTTTTAATGCAGCTAAAGAGGATTCACGTTGAAATTGTTGTTGAATAAACATATCTTCAAGTGATGCTTGTTCAGATTCAATCGCTCGTGCTTCACCTTGAAGATTTAACTCTAACTGTTGTTTACCAATATCTACACTTTTTTCGTATGCTTTAAGACCTCTGAGATATTGAAAGTCTTGGATTTCTTTTCCACGTTCCCAGTTTGAAATAGATGTATCGTAACTAAAATCACGCATCGCTTCATAATTAGCTTTATCAGCTACATCAAGCTTCTCGTTATGTTCGTTAGTAAGTTTGGATGTTTTTTCGTTAAACTCTCGTTGTTCCCTTTCATTCCTATCTGCACGTGCATTATTAGAACTGGCTTGGGACATGCCCATAATTCCGCCAGCAAGTGCGGCAACACCGCCAATTATTAAACCAAGAGGCATGTCTATCTTCTCCTATAGAATCGTGGTGAATAAATACCTTCCCATGTCATTGATACCAACGATACAGGGTATGGAAAACTGCTTGTCACTTTAAGTTCAAAATTAGTATTACGTTGATGGATTGGTATAGTGAATTGATGCTCAGATGTTACAGGACTACTGTCTGCTACATAAGTATTAGCATCAGTTACATATTCTACATTCTTCCATTCATCAGAACCACCAGCTTTTACTTTAAATAAAACTGGACCTGTCCTACCAACAGAGAATGTAACTCTTGATATAGTTAATGTAGCTGTATAATCTGATGTTGTAGCATCACGTTTATAATAAAATTTAGGCATAGTTGTTTCAAAATCATAACCATACCCTATGACAATACCATCAGCATAACTTGTATAGTCACCTTTTACTTCAAAGTAATTGTAACCTGTACCAATTTCAGTACGTGCAGTAGCTGCTAAATAGAATCCAGCATCAGCATCAACAGCTGCGTCTGTTCCTACATCTGCTGTTGGTACACTAAGAAGCATGATAGCTTCCTTTTGTTGGAATGGAGTATAAGGTGAATAGATTTTAGTAACCTCATTGGTTGAATCATATACCACCGCATTGACACCTACAGCAGGCTGTACGGGCCTTGTGGCCATGTCTAGGCATGTATTACCAGTGATGCTTGTAGCGCCTACTACAGAGCTTCCTGAGGGGATCTCATCAAGAATGATTCTACCTATTGTGTACTCATCTTCATGCTGAGATATGATAACTACAGAGTCATTGATAATATCTGCAGTTTGAATAGTACCTGGTAATTCCCATTTAGTCCATGCTTGAAATAGATCTTTTTCACCATTATTATAATACCTATAAAGATATAGGTAAGATGTAGCTCTATCAATTAGCATGATCACAGAGTTCTGTGGGCTAACTGTAAGACCATCTACAGTGTCAGGAATCCATTCTAATACAATCTTACTGATATCAACTACAAGTGGACTTTGTTCAACGTCACGTAGTTGCATAGTAAATAGTTTACTATAGCCTGGTACTCTATTAATAAAAGCTGATGTAATACCAACATCTACAGGTGCTATATCAGTTGCCATTTCATAGTTAGATAATGATCTAATGACAGCAGTAGTAGGTGTTAAGATACTAGCATCAGTTGAGTACACTTGAAATTGTTGTCGTGCACTAAATAATAATAGACCTTGTGGAGATGGTAAGACATCAGACAAAGTAACTGGTCTTACACTAGATACATTTAAATCAATAGGATCTGAATCAATTTGAGTTAAAGCAGATTTAACAAAGAAATTAAAAGTATCATTTGCAACACCAAAGATTACGTTATCTTGAGATAGTAATCCAAACCTATTACTATAAAAGAAAGAGGCTTGAACAGGATGTCCAATGAAAGATGGTAGTGGACTTGTTACATCATCTCCTGCTTCACGTGCTTTCCAAGGAATAGGATTAAATGCAAAAGTTAATGCACCAGTATTTTCTAGTTGATATGGCATTGTAGTTGCATCAAGTCCTGGTGATGCATCACGTGCAACAGTTTCTTTCCAGTAACCTCTACCTCTCAACCCATTATAAGCAACATACTTAAGATGATAATCATCATCAGCAGAGTCAGTATTTAATACTCTTACATAATGATTATGAAAAGATTCTACTGGTAACTCTGCGATATCATTAATATCATCTTCAAAAACTTCAAGAGATGTATTTCCTAGACCACCTTTTGCTTCAATGGTAAATGCTACTTCTGTGCCAGTAGGTGCACTGTAATCAGTGACAACAGCATTACTACCAGTTGTACGTTTAATAACAAGACTATTTGTATAACCTTCTAAATACCATGTACCTGCAAAGTTTGCATTAGATGCAGCATGTTGTGCTTCAATTGTTGCTTTAATAGCATCAACAAGATGATGGCTGTTATTAACATTGCCAGAATCATATACCAACATGTCATCAAAAGTTGTACTGTTTTGAGCAGTAACTGTTGTGACTATGTTTTGAATCGTGACTTGATATGAATACGTATTGACTAATGCTACTAATCTAAGTGTTGCTACAGCACTAGACACAAAGCTGCCTGCCGGCTGCATTGCAGTTGTAACAGTCTTGTTTGTAATTACTGTGACATCTTGTACACTACGAAAATGGTAGTCATTTTGTGTAGTACCAGTTAAGTAAGATGCACCATTATTAGTTACTGTACACCATGTACCATCAGCTGTAGTCCATACATAAACATTTGCACCTTTAATAGCACCAATGTAAGATCCAGCAGCATCACGTTCGATAAAGAACCATGCAGCACCATCTAGTTCAGCTTTAGTAAATGCAGTACCATTAGCTTTTTTCAATACATTTGTATGTTTCATTCCTGGTCTTTTTAGTAGACCATATGTAGGATCAGGGTAACCGTTAATGCATTCAGTTACTTGTCCTAATAATTTTTTGTCATCATTTTGTCGTGAGACACCACCAAGAAAGTTTGGTATTAACTGAGTTACTGCTGGCATTAGCGTTGTAAAGTATGGAACGGTTGGTAGCTTTGATAGAAATTACCACCTTTTGGACTACCAAAGAATGAGTAATCACCTTGATTACATTCGTATTCCAAGGCTGTAGATTTAGCAAGAGCTTCTTTTTGTTGTAAGATTTGATATTGATTTGGATCACCAATAATTCTACTAGATACAATTGACGATGCTCGTGCAATAATGAAGGCTTGAATTACAGTAGGAATGCTGGTCCAGTCAAAGTACCAGATAATATCTACATATAAAGTAGCATCAGTCCATGTAAATGAATGAGCAGTTTTATCATAAAGTTTCCCTTCACGATTAATACTATCTCTATCTAGGTTTTGTGTATAAGTTCTATTCAGATCCATATGAAGTATATTATTAGCAATAACTACTTCATTAGATGAGTCAGGTGTAATTGGATAGTCCGATTCTTTATTAAAAGACCAGCCTTCTGATTGTACTTCACGAGACACTTCTCTAAGGGTGTTGAGTGCAATCGCAACGTCCGGGTTGGTTTGTGATTCAATTCTACTTGTAGCAATAGACTGTGTTAAAATCTGACTGGAAACAGTCTGAGAGATATTAACAGTATATGTATATGTAACAGGATCTGTAGCTGGAGATACTTCTACACCTGCAACGGCAATAGATGTACCAACAGTTACACCAGGTCCACCAATATAGGTGCCGACTGGAATGTTAGCTGTTGTAGTAGTTAGAGTGGTGCCGGAAATAGAACCAGTAAAGCTTGAAACTTCATTCAGTACGAAAGTTTCATCAGTTGTCAATGTAGTGACAGGAGCCTGACCAACTGACGCCAGGATCTGATTAACAGCTTGTAGCTCAGTATTGGAGCCAGTAGTAGGGAAGGCCATAAATTGATAATGAGTATTATTCTCAATAAAGAATTAAAAAAAAGGAGCCTCCGAAGAGACTCCCGTTGGATATAAAAATATCAGAAATCAGAAGGTGCAGTAGCACCAACATACAATTCAACACTAGCAGCAGGGTTAAGGTAATCACAGCCGCAAGCTAAACGCCCGAGCATTACGTCACCCTGGTATACCACGGAGACATCTCCACTGGTTACTTGAACCTGAGGACCAATTGCTTCAACCATACCGGCTGCTTCTTTCTGGAAGATAAGACCACAGGACTTAGAACCGAATTCGGTTGCAGTACCATAATCATTATTAATACCAGTTTGAGCACCAGAGGCATCTTCAAGAGATTCTGCAACGAAATCACCAGTATTACCAGGTGCGGTTACACCAGTTGTACCGCCGTAAGCAGTACCATACTTGCCAAGGAACGGGATGTTCATAGACTTGTAGATCTGAATACCAGCAATCTCAATGATGCCGTTACCAGACTGCAAAGCAGTACCCTGAGCGTCACGATTAACCAGACCGTTGGAACCAACAGCTTGAATCAATTCGTAGTACTGACGAGGGTTAAGGACGGCAACACGGCCATCTGAAGTAACACCTTTCTCGTCAAGAGCAGCAGCTGCATCATAGAATGCAGATACCAAGTTACCAGCAACGTAAGCATCAGAATCATTGGTAGTTGCACCAACACGAATCTGTGTACCACCGGGCTCAACATAACCAGTTGCACTGATAGGAGAAGCCTTACGTGCACCACGTGCAATAGCACGGAATGCAAGACGGTCATATTTTTCTGCGAGAGCGTAGCCGATCTTACGTGAGATCTCAGACCTCAAATCGTAATGAGAAAGTACTTCGTCCAATTCGTAGACGAAAGCTGAACTGATCAACAGGTCATCAACCGTGATCGTCTTCTCAGCCACAGGAGGTGCACCATTGGAGTCACCAAGAATGCTGTTGCCAGGAGTATGGAACTCTGACTTGGTACGACCTGTGAAGATAAACTGCAAAGATTTGCCGTTCTTAAGTGTACGCTTCATGATCAAGTCACGAGCGATTGTATTATTCTGGAAGCCTTTGAACATTTCGCCACTGAACAGTTTAAGATACAGTGCACGTTTGTCGCCAGCTAGGTTAGCCTGACCCAGCTGTGTAAGCTGAGAGGGGTTAACCGAAGATTGAAAAGCCATTTTTGTAGAGAGTTAATTATGTACGACTCTCAAAGATCTTTGAGTTATTTAATTTGTATTGTGGTCTATCCCACCGTCTAGACGGCAAAGGGTATCCTCGTAAGGGCCTATGCCAATAGTGATGAGGGGAATTGCACCCCTCTTTAGATCTATCTCACTTAAGCCAGGTCAAGTGGAAAGTTATGTGCATTACGTTCATGCATTACTTCCATACCAAGACCAGCTCTATTCAGAACATCTGCCCAGGTATTAATAACGTGAGTATTGCTATCAACAATAGATTGATTAAAGTTAAAACCATTTAAGTTGAACGCCATCGTAGAGACACCCAGAGCGGCAAACCAAATGCCAACAACAGGCCAAGCGGCAAGGAAAAAGTGGAGGCTACGGCTGTTGTTAAAGCTAGCGTACTGGAAAATAAGCCGACCAAAATAGCCGTGCGCTGCAACGATGTTGTACGTTTCCTCTTCTTGTCCAAATTTATAACCATAGTTTTGACTAATGTTTTCACTTGTTTCACGTACAAGTGACGAAGTGACCAATGATCCGTGCATAGCTGAGAACAAGCTCCCACCAAATACACCAGCAACCCCGAGCATGTGGAAGGGGTGCATAAGTATGTTGTGCTCGGCTTGGAACACCAACATATAATTAAAAGTACCGGAAATGCCAAGAGGCATAGCGTCGGAAAAAGAACCTTGTCCAAACGGGTAAACAAGGAAGACAGCAGAAGCTGCGGCAACCGGAGCAGAGTAAGCAACAAAGATCCAGGGCCTCATACCGAGTCGGTAACTAAGTTCCCATTCGCGTCCCATGTAAGCGTAGACACCGATAAGGAAATGAAAGATGACCAGTTGAAATGGTCCTCCGTTGTATAACCATTCATCGAGACTTGCTGCTTCCCAGATTGGGTAGAAGTGAAGTCCGATAGCGTTTGAAGACGGGACAACTGCTCCCGATATAATGTTATTTCCGTACAGGAGCGATCCTGCAACTGGTTCACGAATGCCATCTATGTCTACTGGTGGTGCTGCAATGAATGCAATGATGAAGCAGGTTGTAGCTGCTAGTAATGTTGGAATCATTAGGACTCCGAACCAACCAACATACAGTCGGTTGTTAGTACTGGTTACCCAGTCACAAAAGTCATTCCAAATATTCTGTTGTTTTTGTAGCGTAATTGTTGCGGTCATTTAAGTAATAGTTCATGTGTGTTTGTTCTAGTAAGTAAGACCATTTTAAAGACTTGGCTGTCTAAAGCTAGGGAGGGAATTGCACCCTCCTTTAAATCTATTTAGCTATTAGAAGCTGTACTTGACTCCGAGTTTAGTACCGTAATCATTTACATCATCAAAGGTTGCAGCTACTTCTCCATATACGGATAGGCGCTCTGTTGCTTGTACTGAACCACCCAGCTTACCGGTTAGTTTAGTTTCTTCTTCACCACCATCAGGTGCAAAGATTGAAGGACCAGCTTGTACATAGTATGAAGCTACATCATTTCCTGATTCATATCCCAGATGGAAATCTGTAACATGTCCATTAAAATTAGAACCACTGAAGCCAGCGTTGTTCTCAACGTTTGCATAAGGACCAGCAAGTACAGGGGAAGCAGCAAACAAAGCAGCAGGGAGGATAGCAAAAATTTTCATTGTAGTTTAGTTAAAAAAGAATAAGTGTGTTTTGTCCTATTACCATGAATACCCCAACCTAACCAATGGTAAGCAGCATTCATGTAATAAGGTATTGTTTGATGAGGAGTTTGGAAAGATATTAAATCATCTCTAAACTTCATCTCATCAATTAGATAAGCAGTTTGACATTCCAAACTACTTGGATCAGCGTTACGTTTAGCACAAAAAGTACCAAGACCAAGGTAACGATGTTTTGAAGTCCATTGTATTAAACCATAACCTCCACGAAGACAGCGATCATAAGGTACAATTGCACCGCCTTCGCAGATGTTAGGTTTAAATGTAGACTCTTGATAGATGTTACCCAGAATGACAGCAAGAGCAGTTCGATCTGTCACACCAGCAGAAGTCTGTAGTTGTTCTAGAACGTACTGCTGTTGCACAGTACATTGTGGGCATTCAATCATTTTTTCTTAGCAGTTTTAGCGGAGCGTTTAAAGTTGGCAGCAGTGGGAGCACCTTTGCTTCCAGGCTTACGCATCTTTTCATTTGAACCTTGTTTAATACGCATGCGTTTAGCATGAATATTAGCGTAGAGACCTTTCTTAGCCATTACTTTTTAGTACCTTTTTTTGTACCTTTCTTAGGTGGTCTACCTTTCTGTGATCCGTAAGTTCCTTTACCTTGTGGCATTACCATACTCCAGGGATAATTTGTCCAGTCAATGCATACGCTCCTAGCGCAGCCATGACACCTAGCATAGCTAGGCGGCCATTTAGTTTCTCTGCTTTGTCGTTGTGATTCACAGTGTAGGTTTCGTCAGTGTACATAGTGGGTTCTTTTGCGAAGAGGTTTTGTTGTCCGTGATCGTTGGTGGTAACAGTCATTAGAATTCTAGGTCAGAGTTTTCAAGTTTACGCATAACGTCAGAACGATATGCTGGATCACTATCATAACGTTTGTCACTCATAGCTGCTACAAGTTCTGATTGACTACGGAATGAATTATCAGCAGCTTGTGCTGAAGAACGTCCTGTCAATAGCTGACCTTCTTTACCAACAGCATCTGTATATTTACTGTTCAATGCTTGTACAGCAAAGAAGATAGCATTAGAATTACCATCAGCCATCACTGCATCATACATCTCAATTTCTTGTTTAGATAAAGAGTCGCCAGCCCAATGCAGCATATCTTTATAAGTAGACTCACCACCAACCATTTCAAACAATTGATTAGCTTGTTCTTCAGTCAGTTGATTGTCATTACTTTCTTTTTCTTGTTCCTCTTGCTCTTCAAGTGGTGCATCTTCTGCCTCACTTTCTTCACCGACTTCTGGTTCTTCACGTGGTTCTCCAAGTTTCTTTTGGAGTTGCAAATAAGCTTGTTCAAGAGATTGTGTGTCTTGAAACTTACCTGCTAGCAGTTGCTGTTGTTGCCCTTCATTAGCCTCGGCAACAGCGAGAGACTCTTGTTCATCAGCGTTAAGTTCTGGCTGATCAGCGGGTGCATCATTAAGTGTTAGTGTTTCGCTCATTGCATTGGTGGTTGTTGTTGTTGTTCTTGTTGCATCATCTGTGCTGCAGCTTGTTCACGTTTCTGATCAACAGCAGCCATCTGTGGTTCTTGTTGTTGAGCCATCATCTGTTGTTGTTGTGCCACAGCTTGTTGTTGTTCTTGTTGTATCTCCTGCATACTCTTAACAAGATTCAATACATCAATACCAGATGCTGCTGCCAAACGTTTGACAACTTCTTCTGGATTAATAAATTGTTGAATAGCTTCTGGACCCATTGTTTGAGCAATAACTTGCAGGAATTGACCAAGACTTTCTCTGTCCTGTCCACGTCCAAGGGCATTGATACCAGCAACAATTGTAGGTTTTACAATACCACCTTTTGGTAAACGTGGAATCTCACCTGTTTTTTGTGCAACATTTAGTTTACGATTTAGATAAGGAACAAGGAACTCAACAGTAAGTAAACTGAATAGTCCACCAAGTTGTTGTTCTAATTCCATCTGAGTCATACGTACTTCTTCAGCAGTAGTACGTTCTGATTGTCTTACATTAAGTACAAGGAATGCTTCACTTAATCTTTGACTTAAAGTACCTACCATTTGATAAGCAGTTTGAAAGTCAGCTGTTTTACCAACTTGTACAACACCAATATCATCAGGTCGACCCTGAATAATAGCACCATTGCCAGCAGCTGCAAGCGTTGATGGTTTGGTCGTACTGCTTGGTGAAACAGTAAACACTATCTTAGCAGCTGCTGCGCTGCCTTCAACCAGTGCTTGTGACAGAGCTTCAAGTGACTTGAGATCACCAATGAATTCCTCTACCCTACCACGTCCATAAACCTCTCCGTCTACATGATTAAAGCGTAGCACAAGCCAGGGGTTTGCGTCAATAGGTGCTTTACTCATTGACTTAGATAAAATTTGATCATCTACTTCCTGATGCCAAACCCAACGATTATTGTCTCTAGTACAATGTGTGTAAACATCACATTCATCATCATGACGTGATGAGTTATCATTTGGTGTGTTAGGTTTAGGTTCCTTGTATTCAGGGTAATTTTTTTTAATTACTTTTTTCGAGATTGTTTCTTTTGTTACAATTTCAATAACATTACCGTTACCATCTCTATCTACTACATATCGGTTTAAGGGATAGAGCTTAAGCCCTTCCTTACCCATAAAGATAAGAGCATTACCAGCTACTACAAGATGCTTTAATGCTTGATGAACGACAACACGATCACTAGAGGCTGCAATAGACTCCATGATGGTGCGTTCAACTTTAGCAAATGACAAGTCAAGTTCTGATCTAATCTGTGGTCCTAATTCTTCAGGCAAATTAATATCGTTAACCTGTAGCTTAAAGAAACTGGTTTGTGGAGGTAGCAATGCAAGCATTAATTTACTTGCAAGCGTCACCACACCTTTTGCGCCTTGTGATTGCCACGGTGTTGTGAGTTTTAGTGAGCCTTTAGTATATGTCTCATCCTCTCGGATAAGATAAGGTAAAGTTAGATCTGCTGCTTGTCTAGCAGTATTAAGAAACTGGGAACGGTCTGAAGACAATCTGTCATAACGTTTTTTAGCAGTCATTAGACGTTCAATGTGTTAGTTGTGTTTTGAGAGTTTGTACCTCCTAGTATACCTGCAAGAGCATTTGCAGTGACAGGATTAATTTGCAATTTTCTACGTTTAAATCCTTGTGTACCACCAGTGCGTGGTGTTTCTGAAGAACCTGCAATTTGCAGTGCACCCATTTGATTTGATCGCGCTTGATTTGATTGGAAAGTGCGTTCAGATAACCTTTGATCCGAAGCAATTTTATTTAATCTAGCATCCTGTTCAATCCTTAGATTATTTAAAAAGTCATCTTGTTTTTTTGTTAACTCTTTATAACGTTCGTCATTTAAATAAGATCTTGCACCACTAGCAAATTGAAACCCTTGCTCATTACTTGTTCTAATTAAATCTTCAACAGACATACCGTCTGCGCGTGCCTTTTGGACAGCAGTTAATCCAGCATGTGTAGTCGACCCACTGTTGACATATTTTCTAAAAAAGTCAGGAGTGTCCATATATTTTTGAGCACCTGCCCCAAAAGAAAAACCTTGGTTTCTAGAAGCACTTCTGATTTGGTCAAGACTCATCCCAGCAGCTTCAGCTTTTTCTATAGCACTTAAGCCTGCATGTGTAGTTGATCCACTGTTGACAAATTTTTTAAAAAATTCAGGACTTGAATCAATAAAATTTTGAGCACTAGAACCAAAACCAAAGCCTTGATTTCTTGATGCTGCAAGAATATCATTAATAGACATTCCTTTTCCTAGAGCGCTCTTTACAGCAGTAAGTCCAGCATTACCACCTTCTTTATAATATTCAGGTGAAACATATGTACGTAAAAAACTCATTTAATTTTCCTCCATATAATTAATGATCCATTCAACAACACTGCGTTGGCCGGATCTAAACATAATCTTTTCCATTGTATCGTCTGGTGTAGGGTTAACTGGTGGAAATGATTCTTCTAATTGATGTACAAGACCACGGGATTGCATCCCTAAGACTTCAAGCGTATTGGGGGAGGTTGACATTGCTATGCTCAAAGAACGCTGGCATCCGTGCTGCTTTAGTTGCGGAAAGTTCAGGGGCTTTCCCTTCATACATTAAGCGATCACTAGAATCCAGCCAAAATTTTTTATCCAAATATTTATCGGTAGTATTAATACCTAGGGGTTGCATTACCCAATTGATAGTTGCCTTCCTTAATTTATCAAGAGAAGGAGAGGCACTAAGGCCCAGCTCAGTGCATACAAGACTATTAGCCGCCACGTGGATTTGTTCATCTCTGCTTATATCCGCGCTGACCGTTCGCATTCCAGCGTCACCATTAAAGCGCATGAATGGTAAAAGAACGAAGAAAATTGCACGTTCGGCAACCATTGCTTTGAGGATCGTGTGATCAGGATGCGAAGTCCAAGCTTCCCTGAGCCGTAAAGCTTCCGATTCAGCTTTTTCGTCAACCCCGTAAGCATTGGCAATGTAACCAAGTGCCAGGTCGTGATTTTCCTCGTCGGTGATATTTGATTCCAATAACTCCCGCGATAGTTTTGGTACGTCGGTAGCCAATCCATCACGGATAAAATCTCCCACCGGTAGTTCCATATGTCGCAACGCAAGAGCACGGTACACCGTCTCTTCCGCTCCTGCCTTGCATAATCCGGCAGTTGTCTGGACTGGTGTCCATTTCCTTTTTCTGTTCAGTAGTTTTTCGTAAGGGTTCATTCTTGACAATCACATGTAATTTCTTCATTTAAAATGTCCTCCAAATAGTTATCTACTTCTGATTCATCTAATGCAGCATAAGCACTAGATTTATCTTGAGTATCACTCATCACTTGTAGTGAGTAATAGAGGCTTGTTTGCGGAGACCGTAGCCACTCTTCCACGAATGCATTATCGTAGGTTACTGAATCACTCCAAGAGTTGAAACTGTATCCATGAAGAAGTCCTGTGGCATCAAGCATTGTCATAATGCCATCAGCCACTCTTTTATAATTATCCCAACCCACTTCTGACGCAATCTCTACGTCACCATAGTTGTAAGTTTGTACTCCGAAAGTACCCGAGTCGCGATCGACTGTCTTCGAGATAGGTGGAGCGATTTCTGGTGTGCAAGTATAGCCATCCAGATCCACGCTTCGATAACTGCAACTGGCGGTTGGAGCGATAGCAAAGGCTCGAACCATATTATACTCGCGAGCGATTGTGGCTGCTTGGTTAATTCCTGAAGCAATTTGAGAGACAAGTTCATAAGCTGCCGAGCGGATAGTTTCGTTGTTGTTGTACTGTTCTAATGCACGACCAAATTGATCGTATGTTACTCCGTACCGCCGTAGGAGATTTGCGAGCCCAAGCATGCCGAGTCCCACTTGTCTATCAATTTCAGACGGGAGGTATTCTCCAGAATCTCCGACAGCTGTCCTACTATGTAGGCTGCACAACTCGGACATACCTTCAACAAATGCTCGTGGGATGTCGTCGAACTCACAGGCTCCAAGATTGATATGCTGTAGTAGACAGGTACCTCGTGATGGCAGGTATACTTCGAGACAGACGTTACCTCTGATGCGGTTTCCTTCATTGTCATATTTTACTTTGTTTAACCAGATGTCACCTGATTTAATTCCGAATAATAGTTGTTCCTTAAACGTACAATCCTTCCACCACTCTTCAGTGATGTTGATGCATCGTTTGACCCAAGGTAGTTCCGATCTAGGAGCAGTAATAAAGTCAAGAGCATCGGGGTGATTGAGCGAAATATGAAGAACAATTGCACCATTTTTGTACACCCCACCTCTACGTAATATTTCATTTAAGCTGCTATAAATTTTACCGAAACTTACAGGACCAGAAGCTGTTACACCTGACTCACGAACGTAACCTTTAGGGTCAAGTTTGTCTAGGTGAATAGCACAACCTGCACCATACCTAAGGGCATGTGATGCAAACCTCCAGCTGGCCTCAATTCCGTTTGGTCCTTCCATTTCATTTTCAACTACAAATACTGTGCAGCTGACGGGTAGGCGATGTGTAGGATCATCGATCCATGATTGAACCCGACCTGTGCGGGAGATATAGTTAGACATTGAGTAGATCAGTTAGGTTTGGAGGTTTATAGTTTGGTCCTTTTAAGACCTTACCGTCTGCACGGTAAATAGGTTGTCCATTCTCATCTAGTTTGGACATATTTGATTTATGAACACGATCCATAGCTTCATCTAGATCCCAACCGTTGTTAGCAGCAAACTGATAACACACATAGACAAGATCACAAAGTTCTTTTAATTGTTCGTGTTCATCTTTAAAATGAAAGGCTTCGTGAAATTCTGACCACTCTTCATCGATCAAAGATTTCTGAGTCAGTTGCCCATTCATCGAATCCAAGATCGAGTAAGCGGTTCGGAACTCTTTCGCTTGGTCCAGCAGAGTCGGCACGTGTGTTTTCAAGTTCATTTTCTAGATAGTGGATTGCTTTTTTTAGATCAGAAACCGCACTATCTTTATAACCAGCACGGCAGATATATTTAATGGCACAGCCTAGGTGATAATTTAATTGTTGGTCTCTGATGAAGTCCCAACATTCAATCTTACCTCGGGTGTAATAAGTGGGTGAGTCGGCCATTGTTTTACTAGATTGGATACGGTGTTAGCTAAGGCAAAGTTCTGACGTTGTAACGCCATGAATAAAGTAATAATATCAGTTTTGTCAGCTTCAGGTAGTAAATCTTCAAGCCTTCGTATCTTGAAGTCCTGTTCCACTGTTAACTCTGTAATCGGAGGAGGGGGAAAAGAGTATGGGTTGTTTTGCTCTCCAGTCATAATCATCTGTGGTAAGGATCTTTGCAAGTCTTGCGTTTTGCAGTGCAATGTCTTCACTAAGATCCTTCTCAGCAAATGCATCAACAACTGTTTTCCAAGTATAACCTTTATCTTCAAACAAAGAAACAGCTCGTTTGATACCAATACCTGGCACTCCGCTGTAACCGTCTGTTTGGTCACCTGCAAGCGCCTGTATCAGATGCCAACGTTGTCCTTCTGACTCTTCCACATTCACGATTTCATCCATGTTGTAGAGCCTTCCAGGTATCTGTCGCATGTCCTTATCAGGGCTGACGATTACATTACCAGGATATTTAGTAGCGTAGATACCCATACTATCATCAGCCTCAAGAGTCGGTAGTATTACTACTTCGTACTCATCTTTAAGAGCATTGATGACACGTTTGTATCCACAAGGTTTCTTACGATTGCGGTGACCTTTGTAAGCTGGCATAATTTCTTTGCGAAAGTTAGAACTATCACTAAAAAACAGGACAACTTCTGGTACATCCCACATGAACTTATTTTTAATTTTATTGAGTTCACGTTTAACTGATGCGTATGCTTCACTAAATTTGCTGACAACTACAATTACATCATCACCAAAGTCTAGGTCAGACTCTGCACCAGCGCAAGCTTTATAAACGATGTAATCTGCGTCAACAAATAACTTCATTTACCTTGGCCTCTATATTTCTTTTTACCTTTACGTGGCTTACTATGCAAGCCGTTGCCCTGACGGGTTTTCTTTGATGTAAACGGAACTACTGTTAGCACTCCCATCATTGATTTACTTCTCATCAGTGGGTTTCACTCCAGTTTTGTCCGGTTTTTGATTCTGCGTCGATTTTGATTCTGAGTTTGTAATATTCTCCAGCTGAGAGACTGCTAAATACCAAGGATGTTGATAAGTCAGCTGCCTGTTCAGGGGCACACTCGAATTGTAGTTCGTCATGTATAAAAGCTAGTTGAGAACAGCATAAGTTTAATTCTTTAATATTTTGTTGGTTGATTACCATCCAACGTTTTGCCAGGATGGCAGAGTTACCTTGCAAGCAGTAGTTTAACGCTTTATGCGGGCTATCCACCATAATTTTTCTACCATCGATAGCTTTGATATATCCTCTTTCTGAAGCTGTCTTGATAGATGCCAGGAGTTTATCGAGTCCATCAATCGCGTCAATATATGCCGCTCTGATTTCTTTACCTTTTTTCTTGGCATCTTTGGATGAAAGAAGTTTGTCATAGCTGTGTCCAATTTTTTCGTCACCTGCGCCGTACAGGAAGGCATACGTTACAGTTTTCACAAGCTTCCTAGATATTCCTATCTTG
>Ga0208013_1000234_pt1 | contig 36248 bp, 23 predicted proteins | sample 16_taG_FD_184091 | JGI IMG/M metagenome (GOLD analysis project Ga0208013, IMG submission 184091) | Marine viral communities from the Subarctic Pacific Ocean - 16_ETSP_OMZ_AT15313 metaG (SPAdes) (version 2) | ecosystem: Environmental > Aquatic > Marine > Oceanic | place: Pacific Ocean | collected...
AAGGTACAACAACTGGTAAAACAGCAGATTTAAACAATATTAGTAATTTAACAGCTCCTGTCGCTTGGTACAGAATGGGGGATTAAAATAATTATATGGCAACAGAGTGGATATCACCAACATGGCGAATGCCAAATGATAAGAACCAAAGTAAGTTTGAGAACTATAGTTTAGATACGTCGGGAACATCAGAAGGAATAAACGTTGGGTCAATGGCTGATTTATTTGGAACTGCTTTAGTAACTTATAACACTAGTTATTCAATTTGGATTAAACCTGAATTTGATTATAACACTGGTACTTATCAAACTTTTTTTGGTAACTTAACTTCAGGAGACGATGCTGTGCTTTTATATTATCAAACAGCGAGCGATAAATGGCGATTTTTAGTAGGAGATGGATCTGGTTTTAACTATATAGAAAGCACAGTAATAACCAGCAATGAAGAGTTAGGTAAAGGAAATTGGCAACATCATTGTGTGGTTTTTGACACTGTAAATAATAATGCTTATTATTATATTAATAATCAACAAGTAAATACTTCTACTTCTTTACCTAAAAAAATATCTACTAATGCTGATTTTTATATAGGTAAAAAATGGGATCTCACAAGCGGAGCTTGGGTAGGTGAGTTAACTCAAGCTTGTATTTTTAATTATGCTTTATCTACCAATCAAAGAAATTATCTATACAACTCAGGTACTCCACAAAATCCTATGGCTATATCTGGACAACCACCTATAGCTTATTATCCTTTAGGTGGGTCAAGTACTGGTAGCTCGTCAACTTTGACGATCCCAAACGAATCAGTGCCAAGTGCAACTGTTTTTGATTTTAACAATAGTGAAACAATAAATTGTGGTTATTTAGATTTTTTAAGTAATGCAACAAAAGCAACTTTTTCTTTTTGGGCAAAAAAAGAATCATCAATAGCTTTAAATCAAATTTTTGGTGTTCAAAGTTCAAGTAGCGATAGAATGGGTTTTGTTATTCCTTCATCAAATCAAGCGGCTTTTTATATTAATAGCGTAGGTTCCACAATTAATAATTTTATTCCCAGCGAGGGATGGTATCATATTGTGATAGTTTGGGATGCAAGTGAATCTACAGCGTTAGATAGGGTGAAAATATATTTAAATAATAGTGCTACATCTTGTGGTGATGCAGGTAATCCAAGTAGTTTTAGTGCTATGAATGCTGACTTCCAACTTGGTCAATTTAGCACGCAGTATTTAACAGGGCAGTTAAGTAATTTTCAAATATGGGATACTAGTTTAAGTTCTACAGAAGTAGCAACACTATACAACAACGGTGTTCCATTATTATCAGGTACACAACCTGAAGAAGCTAATCTCAGAGCTTGGTATAAACTAAATGTTGATACTAGCACTTGGGATGGAGCTGATTGGATTATAGGAGAAGCACAAGCTAATTATTCTAGTGCTTTAAATTTTGTTAATAGTGAAAATGATAGTGTTGATGTAGCAGACAGTTCAAGTTTGAAAATACAAGAACAAATAACTATATGCGCTTGGGTTAATCTTGATAATTATTCAAGTTATACAAATATAATAGACAAGCAGTGGGATGGAGCTGACAGGTCTTATTTGTTTAGAGTGTACAGTAACAAACCTCAATTTTTGCTTGCAAATGCGTCAGGTTCAAGTTGGACTACAGTTAACTCAAGCAGTACTTTAGACTATAATGAGTGGTATTTTTTATCAGCAGTTTATGATGGTTCTGAAATGAAAATTTATATAAATGGTATTGCTGATGGAACACCTGTAAGTAAAACAGATAACATATCTCCAAACAATTCAGCATTATCTATAGGTAACGCATCTTTATATACTCACGGATGGAATGGTATGTTGAGTAATGTAATGCTATTTAACACTGGTCTTTCACAGTCTGATATAACAACTTTATACAATAATGGCAATCCTGTTACTGATTTATCAAGTTTTTCAAGTGCAGTTTCTTGGTGGAAATTAAATAACTTAACTACAGGAATACAAGATAGTGCTGGAAGCAACAATGGAACTAACAACGGAGCTACTGTTACAGATATTCAAGTTTCTACACTAAACGGTACTAGCGATGGTATGACTACAGCAAATTTAGTTAACTCTGATTTAACTCGTAGTATTCCGTATAGTAGTTATAGTATGGAGTTCGATGGGGTAGACGATGAAATTAATTTTAGCTCTACTAACGACTTAGGTTTAAACAACACAGTTAGCATGTGGGTTAATTTAGACAGTGGTTATAGTGGAGCTTTATTAGGAGAATCTTCCTATGGCTCTACTGGATATTTTTTACTTCCTTACGCCACAGGATTTTTTGTTAGAATTGGAGCAACTTCAGCTTCAGCTACAAACGTACATACCTATTTAACTGCTGGTTCTTGGCATAATTTAACTGTTGTTAGAAACGCTGGTAATTTTCTTTTTTATGTAGATGGTGCTTTCATAGAAACAGTTGCATTATCAAGCACTACTACAACTAAGTTTGATATTATAGGTAATAGTCATACAGGAGCTGACCCTATAGAAGGTAACATTTCTAACGTTTGTGGTTTTAATTCTATACTAACAGAAGATCAAATATTAACTATATATAATGGTGGTGTTCCAAATGATATTTCAAGTTTGTCCCCAACGGGATGGTGGAGTTTAGCAGATGATAGTTATTTTAATGGAACAGACTGGATATGTCCAGACTTAGGTAGTGGTGGTAATAATGGAACAAGTAGTGGCATGGGTGGATCAGAACTAGTGGGTGATGCTCCTGGTGGTTCTGCGAACGGAATTGCTACAAACATGGATATCCCAACTAACCTAAAAGGTGATGCACCTAACTCATCTAGCAATGCTTTTTCAGTGAATATGGATTCACAGGATAGAGTTGCGAGTGTTCCTTCGTAAAAAAGAAATTAAACAAGTAAATATATAAATAACAAGTAATTAACAAATAACAATTAAACAATGGCAACAACTTATGCAGTAATTAACTTAGACGATACAAATGCTATTTTGTTCAGTCAAGTAAATCAAAGTTCAGCTCAGACAATGAGAAGGAACTTAGCTAATACGCAAGGTTTACTGTCTTACCAAGTTGAACCTAGTTTTATCACTAATGGTTCATTAACTCCGGTTGAGACATTGAATCATGAAGAAGCGTTAGCGTTGATGGCAACTCCAGCTTGGTCGGATCCAAATCCCCCAACTGAGTAAATAAATAAAACAATCAAATTTAATTAAATGGAAAACAAAATCACAGACGAGCAATTGTCTACAATTCAAGAGCAACAAAATAATTTATCGCAAGTAATAAATGAAATAGGGGTATTAGAGACAAGAAAACACGCTTTGTTACATCAAGTTGCTGAAATTAACACAGATATAGAAGAAGTTAAAACTGAGTTAGAAAAAGAATATGGTGCAGTAAACATTAATTTAGAAGACGGTACCTATACTGAAATAACAAAAGAAGAGGGAGAACCAGCTGTTAGTCATGTCTAGTGTAATAAGAAAAATTAGTATTGGTGCAGATTATAAAAACGAAGCAATGCATTATGCTGTAAGCCAGCAAGTGTATGGTGGTCATACTATATGTAATATATTACACAATGAACAAGATAATTCGTATAATATATACATAAAAAAGAATGATGAAGTTCTTCCTTGGAAAAAGTTCAATTCTAATATGGCAGTTTCAGTTGAATATGATCTTGAATACTAATGAAAACTATATATAGGTTTTTAGTTAAACCTAAAGAAGAGAGATACGATAATAAAATAAAAGTAGGGGATAAAGAATTAATTACTAACACAAGAATAGAAACATTCCAATCTGTTAGTAAAAGAGCAATTGTAGAAGTTGTCCCTGAATATTTTAAAACTGGTATCCGACCTGGTGATGAAATAATTATTCATCACAATGTATTTCGTAGATTCTACGATATGAAAGGTAAAGAAAAGAATAGTGCTTCTTTTTTTAAAGATGATTTATTCTTTTGTGATATGGAACAGATATATTTATATAAGAAAAACAATGAATGGATTTCTAATTTAAACTATTGTTTCGTCCACCCTATATTATCTACTGATGACTTTAGTACGTTTAAAGAACAATCTAATCTTGGAATACTAAAATATGGCAATAGCTCCTTAGAAGCCAAAGGAATAACCCCTGGAGCACTTATAACTTTCACTCCAAATTCTGAATTTGAATTTATAATAGATAGTGATCGTTTGTATTGTATGAAATCTAATGATATAGCCTTGACACATGAATACCAAGAAGACAAAGTTAAATATAATCCAAGCTGGGCAAAGAGCTGTTGAGGAATTAATTAAAGTAGCAAAAGAACCTATTGTAGATTCTGGAGATGATGTTTCAGCAGATAGATTAAAAAATGCAGCTGCAACTAAAAAGTTAGCTATATTTGATGCTTTTGAAATCCTCACAAGAATAGAAACTGAGAAAGAACTATTAGAGGATAAACCTAAAAAAGAAGATAAAAAAGAAGAAAGATCTTTTAGAGGTTTTGCCGAAGGGAGGAGTAAGTGAGTTACGAGCAAACACTTTGGAAAGAAGTAAAAGATGTTGTAAACCCTAAGATACTTAAGAAGCAAAATAGATTTAAGAAATGGGAGTATGGTTATAATCCAGATTATGACTTTATAGTAATTAGTAAAACTGGTAAGATTGGACAAATCATTGAGATTCAAAACCTACGTATTGCATTACCGGCAGAAGACGAATGTTTTAAACGAAGTGAAGTTAAAGAGAAACAATACTGGGAAAAACAAGAATACCCAAAAGAATTAAGTAGAATAAAGAGTAGATTTGATTGGGAGGAATATCCAAATGATTTTAAAGAAAAGTGGTACGACTATATTGACAATGAATTCAAAAAACGAGACGAGGGTTATTGGTTTTTTAATAACGGTAATCCTACTTATATTACTGGTACTCATTACATGTACTTGCAATGGTCAAAGATCGATATCGGATCACCTGAATATAGAGAAGCAAATAGACTCTTCTTTATATTCTGGGAAGCTTGTAAAGCAGATACCAGGTGTTATGGAATGTGCTATCTTAAGAACAGACGGTCTGGTTTCTCCTTTATGTCATCAGCAGAACTTGTTAATCAAGCAACAATCTCAAGTGATGCAAGATATGGTATTCTCTCAAAAAGTGGAGCAGATGCTAAAAAGATGTTCACAGATAAAGTTGTACCAATCTCGATTAACTATCCGTTTTTCTTCAAGCCGATCCAAGATGGTATGGATCGTCCTAAAACCGAACTGGCATACAGAGTTCCGGCATCTAAACTTACACGTAGAAAACTGGAGACGAACGAACAGCTTAAAGAACTTCAAGGATTAGATACTACAATTGATTGGAAAAATACAGGGGATAACTCTTACGATGGTGAGAAATTAAAAATATTAGCCCATGATGAAAGTGGTAAGTGGGAAAGACCTGATAATATATTAAACAACTGGCGAGTTACAAAAACTACATTGCGACTAGGAAGAAGGATCGTAGGTAAGTGTATGATGGGCTCAACTTCAAACGCATTAGATAAAGGTGGAGACAACTTCAAAAAATTATACTACAATTCAGACGTTACTCAAAGAAATAGAAACGGACAAACAAGTTCGGGACTCTATTCTTTATTCATCCCTATGGAATGGAATTACGAAGGATTCATGGATTCTTTTGGATCACCTGTCTTCATTACGCCAAAAGATAGAACGATTGCAGTCGATGGTCTCCCAATTACAATCGGAGTCATCGAACACTGGGAAAACGAAGTCGAAGGATTAAAATCTGATCAAGATAGTTTAAACGAATATTACAGACAATTTCCCCGTACTGAACAACACGCTTTTAGAGATGAAACTAAACAAAGTTTATTTAATTTAGTAAAAATCTACGAACAGATAGATTATAATGAAGAGTTAAATAATAAAGTTAACGTTACAACTGGAACGTTTCAATGGGAAAGAGGAATAAAAGATACTAAAGTTATATTTCATCCTAAAAAAGATGGTAGATTTAGAATTAGTTGGGTTCCTGATAAAAATATCCAAAACAATGTGATTATAAAAAATGGAATTAAACACCCTGGAAACGATCATATCGGAGCATTTGGTTGTGATTCTTATGATATTAGTGGCACTGTCGACGGTAAAGGGTCTAATGGATCACTTCATGGATTAACTAAGTTTTCTATGGAAAATGTTTTACCTTATCACTTTTTCTTAGAATATATTGCACGTCCTCAAACAGCAGAAATATTTTTTGAAGATGTACTTATGGCATTAGTATTTTACGGCATGCCTATACTTTGTGAAAATAATAAACCTAGACTTTTATATTATTTAAAGCGTAGAGGTTATAGAGGATTTTCTATAAGTAGACCTGATAAAACATGGAATAAACTTTCCACTACAGAAAAAGAAATAGGGGGAATACCAAATTCAAGTGAAGATATAAAACAAGCACATGCAGCTGCAATCGAGAGTTATATAGAAGATTATGTTGGTTTTAGAGGAGAAGAGTGTGGAGATATGTACTTTCAAAGAACATTAGAAGATTGGGCAAAATTCAATATAAATAATAGAACTAAGCATGATGCTACAATAAGTTCAGGTTTAGCAATTATGGCTTGTAATAAGAATAAGTATAGACCAACAGCAACTAGAACAAAGAAAAAAATAGATTTAGGAATATCTACATATGATAACACGGGATCGACGTCTAAAATAAATAATATACATGATTTACACTAATGGTAATAGTTCATTTCCAGACCAGGTAGTACCTCAAGCTGAGAAAGAAACTTATGAATATGGACTACAAGTAGGTAGAGCTATTGAGGGAGAATGGTTCTCTGCTGGTCGGACTAATAATAGATTTTCCACTTATTATAATAATTTTCATAATAGAAGATTATATGCGAGAGGGGAACAATCAATTCAAAAATATAAAAATGAATTATCTATCAATGGTGATTTATCTTATTTAAATTTAGATTGGAAACCGGTTCCTATTATACCTAAATTTGTAGATATATTAGTAAATGGTATTTCTTCTAGAGATTATGAAATAAATGCTTATGCTCAAGATCCTGAATCTGTGTTTAAAAGAACTAAATATGCCGAAGGATTATTAAGAGACATAAACGCTGAGCAATATCTTAATAAAGTTCAAGAAACTTTAGGATTAGATTTATTTTCATATAAAGATAGAGAAAAAGCTCCTCAAGATACTAGTGAATTAGAAGTACATATGCAGTTGGATTATAAACAATCCATAGAAGTAGCAGAAGAAGAAGTTATTAACAACATTCTAGCTAAAAATAAATATGATTTAATTAATCGTAGGTTAAATTATGACTTAACTGTATTAGGTATAGCGGCGGTAAAAACCACGTGGAATAGAGCTGAAGGAGTGGTGGTGGATTATGTAGATCCAGCTCGTATGGTATATTCATATACAGAAGATCCTAATTTTGAAGATATATGGTATGTAGGTGAAGTTAAGAATTTAACATTACAAGAAGTTAAAAAACAATTCCCATACTTATCTGATGAAGAATTAGAAAGAATACAAAAATACCCAGGTAATTCTAATTATAGTATAGGATGGAATGGTAGATATGATGAAAATAACATCCAAGTTTTATTTTTTGAATATAAGACATACGTTGATCAAGTTTTTAAAATAAAAGAAACTTCTACAGGGTTAGAGAAAGCGTTAGAAAAACCTGATACCTTTATACCGCCAGAAAATGATAACTTTCAAAGAGTATCTAGAGCAATTGAAGTATTATACACTGGAGCTAAAATAGTTGGCCATGATAATATGTTAGACTGGAAGATGTCTGAAAACATGACTAGACCTACCTCTAATTTAGCTAAAGTAAATATGAATTATGCTATATGTGCTCCTAGAATGTATAAAGGACGTATAGAATCTACAGTAAGCAGGATAACAGGTTTTGCTGATATGATTCAATTGACTCATTTAAAATTACAACAAGTATTATCCAGAATGGTACCAGATGGGGTATATTTAGATGTGGATGGTTTAGCAGAGGTAGATCTAGGGAATGGCACAAATTACAACCCAAAAGAAGCTTTAAACATGTATTTCCAAACTGGTAGTATTGTAGGTAGATCTATGACTCAAGATGGAGATATGAACCCTGGTAAAGTTCCTATTCAAGAATTATCAAGTTCTAATGGTGGAGCTAAAATGCAGAGTCTTATACAAACTTATCAATATTATTTACAAATGATAAGAGATGTAACCGGGTTAAACGAAGCTAGAGATGCAAGTACACCGGATTCAGATTCACTAGTTGGGTTACAAAAAATTGCTGCAGCAAATTCAAACGTTGCAACACGTCATATATTACAATCTAGTTTATATCTTACTTTAAGAGCGTGTGAGAATATAACTCTTCGCGTAGCTGATAGTTTACAATTTCCTTTAACTAGACAAGCTTTAGAATCTAGTATATCTAAATTTAATGTAGGAACTTTAGATGAGTTATCTTCAGTTAATATACATGATTTTGGTATATTTTTACAACTAGAACCAGACGAAGAGGAAAAAGCATTATTAGAGCAAAATATTCAAGTAGCTTTACAATCTGGGCAAATTTTCTTAGAAGATGCTATCGATATTAGAGAAGTTAATAATTTACAATTAGCTAACGCTGTTTTAAAGCAAAGAAGAAAAAGAAAACAAAAACAAGATCAACAGCAACAACAGCAGATGATTCAAGCTCAAGCACAAGCAAATGCTCAAGCTGCAGAGCAAGCTGCATTAGCGGAAACTCAAAAACAACAAGTTATATCAGAACAAAACATTAATTACGAAAAAGCAAAATCTGAATTTTCTATACAAAAGATGAGAGAAGAAGCTGAAATAAAGAAACAATTAATGGAAATTGAATTCAACTATGACATGCAACTTGCCAAGGTTAAAGTAGAAACAGAAAAACAAAGAGAAGTAGAAATAGAAGATAGAAAAGATAAAAGAACACAAATACAAGCAACTCAACAAAGTCAAATGATAAATCAAAGACAAAACGATTTATTACCAACTGATTTTGAGAATCAAAATGTAGAACAACCACAGAGTTTTGGTTTAGATAACACAATGTTATAACACTATTATTAATTATTATATTATATTATGTCAAAAGAAGAAATAAAAGAAAAACCAGATGGCACACTGGAACAAGGGGATTTTAAAATGAAAAAGAAACCCAAAAAACTTGCTAGTAAAAAGAAAGAAGAACCTACTAAAGTAGATTTAAGTGATAAAAAAGAATCAATTCCTCAAGTTGATTTAACTAAAACCGAAAAAGATGCCAATACAGAGTCAAGCACAGTGGGTGTATCTAATGAAGAACCTACCAAAAGTATTCAAGAAGTTGAAATACCTGAATCAGAAGTTCAGCAAACTAAAGAAAAGGTCACAAAAGAAGAAGTAGAAAATCCAATACAAGAATTAACTTCCGAAGAAGTAAAATCTACTGAAAAAATAACTAAAGAGATTCAAGAAGAAGTTAAAGAAAATCCACAACTACAATTACCAGAAAATGTAGAAAAATTAGTTTCATTTATGCGTGAAACAGGTGGTAACCTAGAAGATTATGTTAGATTAAACGCTGATTATTCTTCAATTAATGAAGATTCTCTCTTAAGTGAATATTATAAAAATACTAGACCACATCTTGAACCAGAAGAAGTTAAATTCCTAATGGAAGATAAATTTTCTTATGATGAAGATATGGATGAAGAGCGAGATATTAAAAGAAAACAACTCGCTTATAAAGAAGAAATTGCTAAAGCCAGAAACTTTTTAGAGGAAACGAAAAAGAAGTATTACGACGAGATCAAGTTGAGACCGGGCGTTACTCAAGACCAACAAAAAGCAACTGAATTTTTCAATAGATATAACAAAGAACAACAAATAGTTGAAAAACAACATAATCAGTTTAAAACTAATACTAAAGATTATTTTTCTAAAGATTTCAAAGGTTTTGATTTCAACGTAGGGGAAAAGAAATTTAGATATACTGTTAATAACCCTGATGAAGTTGCCGACCAACAATCCAATCTTACTAATTTCGTTAAGAAGTTCTTAGATGATAAAGGTAATGTCACGGATTACAAAGGTTATCATAAAGCTATTTATGCAGCTAAAAACGCAGATACTATTGCTAACCATTTTTACGAACAAGGTAAAGCAGATGCTGTTAAAGATATAACTTCTAAATCAAAAAACATAGGTAATGAACCTAGAGTTACTGGAAGTGGAGATATATTTTTAAACGGTATGAAAGTAAAAGCAATTAATGGTGTAGATAGTTCTAAGTTAAAAATTAAAAAAAGAAAAACAACTTAAACTAAAAATTAAAAATTATGGGATTTGTAACAGGTGGGAGTTTTCCCGCAAGTTTAGTTCCTTCTCAAAGACAACAAGCATTATCATCGAATTATTTAAATTTCGCTGATGGTACTTCAGATTGGGCTCAGCAATATTTACCTGAGTTATACGAGCAGGAAGTAGAGAGATATGGTAATAGAACATTATCAGGTTTCTTAAGAATGGTTGGCGCAGAAATGCCAATGACATCTGACCAAGTAATTTGGTCTGAACAAAATAGATTACACGTAGCATATAACCAAGTTGCTTGTACTGGAGCTAATCAATTAACAATTACGTTAACTACACCAGCTACTTCAGCGGCTATTAAAAGAAACCAAACTATTTTAGTTTCTGATAATGCTACAGGATTAATCACTCAAAAAGCAATTGTAACAGCTGTTTCAGCCGGAGTAGTAACTGCTACTCCTTATGATACACCTGCGTTTAGTGCTACTATCCAAACATTATCTGGAGCAAGTGATCTTTCTGTATTCGTTTATGGATCAGAATGGGAGAAAGGTTCTGACGATCAAGGAGCAGTTTCAATTACTCCTGGTTTTCAAGAGTATAACAACTCTCCAATTATAATTAGAGATAATTATCAAGTGAGTGGTTCTGATGCTTCTCAAATTGGATGGATCGAAGTAGCTACTGAAGATGGAACATCTGGTTTCTTATGGTATTTAAAAGCTGAGTCTGAGACTAGACTTAGATTTGAAGACTATATGGAAATGGCTTTAGTTGAAGGTGAATTAGCTGGACACACCTTTCAAGGTGTTAACCCTGCTGGCGGTGGTACAGCTTGGACAGCCAATGTTAAAGGTACAATGGGATTATTCTCTGCTATTGAAAATAGAGGTAATGTTTATCAAGGTTTTGCAGGTGCTGCTGCTCCAGGTTCTGGTGCAATGGCTGATTTCGATGAAATCCTTAAAAACTTAGATAAGCAAGGTGCTATTGAAGAAAACATGCTTTTCTTACAAAGACAAACGGCTCTTGATTTTGATGATATGATCGCAGCTATGGCTGGTGGAGGTTATGCTTCTACAGCTTCAGCTTCTTACGGTTTATTTGACAATGAAGAAGAAATGGCGTTAAACTTTGGATTCTCAGGTTTTAGAAGAGGTTCTTATGACTTCTATAAAACTGATTGGAAATATCTTAACGATGCTTCTACTAGGGGAATGTCTAAAGTGATTGATGGTGTTTTAGTTCCAGCTGGAACTTCTACAGTATACGATCAGATGCTAGGTGCTAACATCAGACGTCCTTTCTTACATGTAAGATATAGAGCTTCTGAAACTGAAGATAGACGATACAAAAACTGGATCACTGGTTCAGTGGGTGGAGCTTATACTTCAGGTGTTGATGCTATGAACGTACATTTCTTAACTGAGAGATGTTTAGTAACTCAGGCCGCTAATAACTTTGTGTTGTTTAAAGCAGTTTAATTTTATATAATGAGAGTGTCTACTTTAGTCACTCTCTTTATTAACCTTTAAATAATAGAAATTATGGCAAATTTTATGGAATTCAACGTGGACGCTACTGATAGTCTTCATTTGAATGTCGAAAATGTATACAGAGTAGGATTAAAAGCAAACGATCCAACAGATGCTAATGTGATGTTTTATTACAACGTTGCTTCAGCTTCTGGAACAAACGTTTGGGCATGTGAAGTGACATTAGCTTCGGCTATTTCACAAAAACAAGCTAATGATCTAGAAGCTCTTGTGAGACGAGTAAATAAGCAACCAGGTGGGATTGTTAAAGCTGCAGATGTATTAGGTGTAAGCCTTTTCTTAGCAACGGCAGCTCCATTCGCGGTAGCTAATACGGCTCAACCATCTTAACCTTAAAAAATATATATTATGCAAAATGGTATTATAGTTCCACTTAGTGGAGCGTTTATTGCTGGTGCGATTGGTCCAGCTGCTACTGACACACAGTTAGATATATCAGCGATGACATTTGTATTAAATGGTACTCCAAGTTTACCTGCTACAGGTGGATCTGGAACAGGTGCTGTTGCTACAGTTACTATAAGTGGTGGTGCAAAAACAGCAACCACTTTAACCTTTAGTGCTGGCACAGGTTATAAAGTAGGAGATGTATTAACTATAGCTGGAAATACTACTAACTTTACAGGAAGTATTGTTTTAACCGTAACAGAAGAAGATCTTTTAGGAGATGAAACTGAAGGTTATATCAACGCGCCTGGAGCTGGTGGTTTCTGGAATTGTGTATTACCACCCGAAACTGGTGATAGTTTTAATATTCTTTATATTTCTCAAATTGAATCAGATCATGAGAGATTATGGAAAATTACTATAACTGGTGGAAGTTCAGGAAATCACAATGATGTTGCTGTATGCTTTAATAGAGCAATGGTGCAAGCTGCTCAACGACCTATGCAAGACATAACTGTCTCAGGACTTCCTGCGGGAGTTGCTGTGAGTAGTGTTGTATTGAGTTAAAAACAACAATAATGATCCCGTTTCGGCGGGGTCTTTTTTAAATATTTATATTATATTATATTATGGAAACAAAAGGAAAAGTTTCTCAAGTAAAAGATACTTGGGAATATAAAGATAGACATTATTACTTGTCTGGAAATAAAGAACCATTAACTTATACTATACCTAGTAAGCATACTCGGAAATATCCTTTAACATGGTTTGATCCAGAAGTAGGATATGAACGAGAATTAAGATATGCTACTAATCAAAAGAGTATATTTGTAGATGAACAGAAAGGAAATGCCACTCTAAAACATATAGTGTTTGAAAATGGAGTTTTATATGTTCCAAAAAATAAAAGAACTTTACAAGAGTTTTTAATTAAACATCCACACAATGGTGTTATATTTAAAGAATTGGATAAACAAGTGGAAGCAGTCGATGAATTAGAATTTTTAGAATTAGAAGTAGATGCTATAAACATCGCTAGACAGATGGATATAGAACAAGCGGAAGCAATTTTAAGAGTAGAAAAAGGTTCATCAGTATCTTCATTAAGTAGTAAAGAACTTAAAAGAGATATATTACTTTTTGCTAAAAGAAACCCTGCTTTATTTATAAATTTATCACAAGACGAAAATGTAGTTCTTAGGAATTTTGCTATTGTAGCAAGAGAAACAGGAATTATAAATTTATCAGATGATCAAAGAACCTTTAAATGGGGGAGTAATGGTCGTAAACTAATAACAGTACCATTTGATGAAAATCCGTACTCAGCAATGGCTGCGTGGTTTAAAACAGATGAAGGTTTAGATGTTTACAAATCAATTGAGAAAAAACTCAAATAACAAGTGATTATAATTAAGGGTGGTTAACGCCACCCTTTTTTTTTAAAAATATTAATATGGTAAACGTAGATATAGTTTATAAAACGGTTTTATATATCTTAAATAAAGAACAAAGAGGATATTTAACACCAGATGAATTTAATAAACTTGGAATTCAAGTTCAAAGAGAAATATTTGAGAAATATTTTGACGATCTTAATCAACAATTACGTGTACCTCAATCAGATAACGAATATTCTGATAGAATAAGAAATTTAGAGGAAAAAATAGATATATTTAAAACTAGTGCTGATTGTACGCATGTACCAGCTAATTCTAATTTTTCTTTCCCAACTGATTTATATAGATTAGGAACTTTAATGTATGAACCTACTGGATTAGACTTCAAGGAAATCCAACCGATTAATTACAATGAGTATTTCTTAGTTAATAAATCTCCTCTTACCAAACCTACAACTGCATATCCAGTTTACGTTCTTCAAGGTACTGGAGCTCCTTCCACGGCTCCTAGCGATGTGTTTGTTTATCCTAACACTATAACTTCCAAAGTAAAAGCTTATTACACTAGAATACCTTCAGATCCTAGATGGGGTTATTCAGTGGGGTCTTTAGGTCAATACGTATATGATTCCACTACTTATGGAGCAAATTTATTAAATAATGGAGGAAGTTTGTTATCTAGCATAACAACTAATCAAACTGATTTTGTTAATGGAACTTATACTGGTACTGTAGGAGTGACAGCAGGTTATTCCACTAGTGGAGCAGGCACAGGATTAAATATTACAGTTACGGTTTCTGGAAATACAGTAACTCAAGTTACTATTAACACACCTGGAATTGGATTTGCAGTTGATGATACTATTACAGTGACTGGTTCAGGTGGTGTTTTAGGTGGTGCTACAGGTAATCTTGTAATTACGTTAGCTTCAACAGATTTCAATGCTAACAGCACTTATGGTTCAACTCAATTTGAACTCCACCAAGCTGAACAAACTAATTTAATACTTAACATACTAATGTATACTGGAGTTATTATAAGAGATCCTAATGTTGTTCAAGCAGCGACTACACTAGTACAACAAGATGAAGTAAATCAAAAAAGCTAATATACAATGGCATTATTAACAGAAACTAATGAACAATATTACGCAGGACAGCAAGCTCAAGTTGCTGGTGCTGGAGCAACTACTTTCACTTGGACTGGAGATACAACTTTAGTAGCTACCACTGGTACTACTAACACCAACTTTAAAGTTTTAGTCAATAATGTTGTATGGACAGAAGTATCTGTAGCTCCTTTAGGAAATCAATATCAATTAACAGCTTTAAATACTATTACTGTTCCAACTATGGCTGGTGGAGAAGTTGTTGTTATAGAATTGCTAGATGACGCGAAATGGGCGAATTATGGAGGTTATTCTTACATTAAAATGGAAGATGTAATAAATAACTTTCTAGTTGCTTATGTTGGAGCTGGTAAACTTATTCCTTCAGCGAAGCGTACTGATGTAATGTTCCATGCGAAAAGAGGTTTACAAGAGTTTAGTTATGATACTTTAAAAAGTGTGAAATCTCAAGAATTAACTATTCCTCCAAGTTTATCTTTAATAATACCTCAAGACTATGTAAACTATGTTCAATTATCTTGGATAGATGGTTTAGGTGTTAAGCATATTATATATCCAACTACATTAACTAGCAATCCTTATACAGTTCCTTTACAAGATAATGAAGGTGTTCCAACTCAAGACAATTTAGGAGAAAATTTAGAAGGAACTTCTTTAACGAACGAAAGATGGGCGACCGCTAGAGATTATTACTTATCAGGTGCTTACACTAACAATATGTACAACGCTGGAGTGTATGATTGGAGTTGGAATAAAGTGGTTTATGGCCAACGTTATGGTTTAAATCCTGAAACTTCCCAATGGAATGGATGGTTTACTATAGATGAAAGAGAAGGTAAATTTAGTTTTAGTAGTAACTTAAAAGGACAGTTAATAATACTAGAATATGTGTCAGATGGTTTATCAGTAGACTATGACATGAGATTTCCAAAAATGGCTGAGGAAGCTATTTATATGCATATAGCACATGGTTTATTAGCGAGTAGAGCAGGAGTACCAGAATACGTAGTTGCTAGATATAAAAAAGATAGAAGAGCTGCTTTAAGAAATGCTAAGATAAGATTAAGTAATATTAAGTTAGATGAATTCATTCAAGTTATGAGGAATAAATCTAAATGGATAAAATCGTAATTAAATGCCAGAAATAAAAAGCACTTTCATCAAGTCTAAAATGAACAAAGACTTAGATGCGAGAATATTACCTGAAGGAGAATACAGAGATGCTCAAAATATTGCTGTAAGTAAATCTGATGGACCCGATGTTGGTGCATTAGAAAATATATTAGGTAATATTAGCTTAACAGACTTTGGTTTAACTGACAACAATTTAAAAATTATTGGTCATTATGAAGATATGACTAGTAATAGAATATTTGTATTTTTAACTAATTACAATGACTCCTCTGTTGACAATTTAAGTAATTTTGCTTTAGGTGGAGCTACAGATACTAGTTTACCTGGCTCCCCAACTTTTGGTGGGAGTAAATGCTATATATGTTGTTATAATATTTTAACTGGAATTTCTAATATTTTAGTATCTGGAAATTTTCTTAATTTCTCTAAAACATCACCTATATTAGGAGTTGACTTAATAGAAAATTTATTATTTTGGACTGATAACAGAAATCAACCAAGAAAAATAAATATTCAAAAAGCAATAGATGATTCTACATATTACACCACTGAAGATCAAATTTCAGTATCTAAATATTACCCGTGGGAAGCAATTACTTTTTTAGATAATGGTAATAATAGTACTTTAAAAAATCGATCTAGTGAATTTTTACCTTACCATACTTTATCAACGATAAGTAGTATAGGTGGTGGACCTACTTATGCTATTACTTTAACTGCACCAAACTCAAATATATCTATAGGAGATAAAGCTTATTCTCCTGACGTACCAGAAGGAGGTTATGCAATTGTATCAGGTGTAGGGGCAATGCCTCCTAACACAGTCACACTAGTATCTAGTAGTGGAGGAATACTAGATCCAGATACTATTGGATGGAATATAGGAAGGTTAAAAACAGGAAATGGGCAATTGACAAGTAGTATAAGCTCTAATACTACAGGTGCTACAAATGGAACACATTCTATCAATCTCCCTAATGGAGGAGCAGGAGCCGTAGATGGAGTAACGGTAACTGGTAGTGGTGAAGGTGGAGAAATAACAGTTCACGTTTCTGGTGGTGTAGTTGTAAAAGTAGATGTTAATATAGCAGGTAAAAACTATGCTAATGGCAATACTATTACTTTCGATGCAACTGCTGTTACTTGGATGGATCCAGCAAGTACTGATATTATAATAACTTTAGCATCAGTTAACGATGATTTTGAAGCTAATCCTAGTATTTATTTCGCTAAACCTAATCCAGATTATATATCCACATTTCCAGGAGATCCAGAATTTTTAAAAGATAAATTTCCAAGATTTAGTTATAGGTTTAAATTTGACGATGGAGAATATTCACTTATGGCTCCATTTAGTCAAATAGGATTTATACCTGATCAAGGTGGATGTTTTATGTTGGGAGATGAAAGCAATACTAAAACTAGTGGTGTTGTAAAATTTATGGAGAATTGGGTGGATACTGTAGGATTAAATATTTCTCTTCCATCTATAAATACTTCATTTAATGAATTATACAAAGTAGATGAAATAGAAATACTATATAAAGATTCTAGTAGTCAAGGTGTATATGTGGTGGATTCAATAAAAACAGATCCAGAAAGTGGTTTTGATAGAGGTGGAGTAACAGGTGTAGCTATAACCACTGCCGGTACGGGCTATACTAATGGAATATATACAAATATTCCAACTACTGGGGGAACTGGTGTAGGTTTAACTTTTGATTTAACAATAGCTGGCAATGCTGTAACCGCAGTTAGTGTTAATTCTATAGGATCAGGTTATACGAATGGAGATTTAGTATCTATTACTTTAAGTACAGCTGGCACTGTAGCTATATTAGCTTTAACTATAGGTAGTTTTTCTAATTACATTTATTGGTATGAATCTCAAAAACCTTATCAAGTACTTCCAGAAAAAGATTTAATAAGGGTGCATGATAAAGTTCCAGTAAGAGCAGCGGCACAAGCTAGTTCTGGAAATAGAATAATATATGGAAATTTTTATAACAAACATACTTCTCCAGATTATTTAAATTATGAATTAAAATTAGGAGAAAAAAACACTATTATATCAGGATCCAATATAAAGAAAGAGTTGCCTAATCACACTTTAAAACAAAATAGAAGTTATCAAGTAGGCGTAGTGTTGGTAGATAGATTTGGAAGATCTTCTAATGTTATTCTTAGGCAAACTTTAGATAATGTAAATGAAAATTATAATAATTCAACTATATTTGCTCCTTATACTAATGCTGGAGCCTCACCTTATGAATGGTTTGGGAATTCTTTAAAAATTAATTTTTTAGATCAAATTCCAGCAACGGATTCTACTCCAGGATACCCAGGTCTTTATAGTACGTCAAATCCTTTGGGGTGGTATTCTTATAAAATAGTTATTAAACAACAAGAACAAGAATATTACAATGTTTATTTACCTGGCGCATTAAGTGGAAATATAGATTGGAGTGGAGCGAAAACTAGTGAACTTACCTATAGTAATGGAACTTTTGTATCTAATATAGCTTTATTCGGGGAAAATATAAATAAAGTTCCTAAAGAAACTATTAATGTAGGTCCAACAGATGAAATATTTGGTAGTAAAGTTCAACTTTACAATAGAGTTATGCAAGTAGGTCCTGCTGCTACTACTAGTGCAAATTCTCAATCTCCGCCTAATGGAAGCGCACACGATGTAACAGCTATACAACAGTTTAGAGATTTAGGAAGTTGGACTTTAGAAAAAGTTAATTTAACAACTTCTCCTTTTTGTTATCCACAATCTGATCCATTTTTCAATGTGGATGATAATCCATATATAGCTTCTTTATCTACCCCTTTTAGAGTTGGTTATCCAACAACTGATCAAATAAACCCTTATTGGAATTTTGCTAAAAATTTAATAGTTTACGAAACAAATGCTGTAAAATCTAATTTAGATATATATTGGGAGACTACCACAACTGGTTTAATAAATCAATTAAACTCTTCCATTTATACTAGCGCAGGAAATGATACACCTGATAAATTAAGTGATTTTTCTATTATATTTGACGAAAGCTCTGCTCCTAACACAGATATAGTTAATACGGCTTTTGAAGCTTTAGACACTGGTGGTAATCAGATGGGAGATCAAACAGCAACAATGGTTTTAGATAAAATAGTAAATGGTAATGGAGTTACAGTGCAAACAGGTAATTCAGGTGTGTTTGATCTTTATCAATTTAGTGCTGCTGCTCCTAGTGTGTCCCCAACATGGAAAATAAGAACAGGTGTAGGGCAATATTTTTCTTTTCAACAAGATAGTGATGTTGTAAATAGTTATACTTTTTATGTAACCGCTACAGGTAATGGAGGTAGTAAAACTTTTAGGTTTTTTGGTTCGTTAAGTAACGCAACACCTATTATACATAGTGGTGTTACTCACGCTGGAGTTACAGTAGTGAGTGGTGATAGTATAACGGTATCTAGCGCTATCGCTGCTGGTCCATCAACTAACGACTATATTCTTAAATTTACAGACTTTATAAACGGAACCAATGCAGCTAATCCTATCATACAAAACAAAGTAAATGGATGTACATTTTTTGTTGATTCCGTAACTAATGTAGCTGGCTCTATTGTAACGCCATCCTTTTTTAAAATTCTTAATGGAACATGGCCTGCAACATCTTTAACAGGTCCATTTCTTCCAATTTTAAAAGCGTCAAGTGCAAACGTACAAGGCACATGGATTGTTAAGATTAAACTTACGGATTGCTGGCAAATATTTGGTTCAAATCAAGGTAGTTATAGTAATCCACCTGCTTTACAAGGAGAGTTTGATGTTACAATAGAAATAACTTAACTAGGGTTAAAACTACTTAAAACAAGTGATTATATATTATGGCGACTGAAATAGAAATAAAATACTTTAACACTTTTTGGTTAAAAAAAGTTGTAGATGCTTCAGGTAATCCACTTTGGCCTGGGCTACCATGGAATCCTACGGATTATCCTGTTTTCCCGAGTACAGCAGATACTACAACAGCATATGACTGGATAATAGAAGAAGCGAGAATTGAAGGAGGATTTAATAATACTCCCACTAATTACGGTGTTAAAGCTTATTTAGTTGAAAGTAGCAATGAGCAAACACACAGGTATAATACTATGATTTACTCAGGTATTTACAATTCTACAACAGATGTAAATAATACAAATGTTTTTTCAGTTGGAGAAGCTATCACTAAGAGTGTAAACCCAGATAAAGGTTCTATTCAAAAACTATATGCAGAAGACACCAATTTAATTGTTTTTCAAGAAAATAAAGTTAGTAGAGCACTGATAGATAAAGATACTATATATACAACTGAAAGTGGTACACAAACTCAAGCAGCAGCAACTGTTATTGGACAAGCTGTTCCTTATGTTGGAGAATATGGTATTAGTACAGATCCTTCTAGTTTCGCTGTATATGGTTATAGAAAATATTTTACTGATAAAAATAGAGGATGCGTATTAAGGTTATCTAGAGACGGAATGACAGAAATAAGTAATTATGGAATGTATGATTACTTTAGAGATAATTTATCCACTATTTTGGATGGTTTTCAAGAATATGCCGTTACATACACTTTCGTTTTCCAATCACAGACTAGTGCAAGTGGAGGATTTGCTCCATTGCAACCTTGGGAACCATATATAGATTTAGCTCTTACCGGTGTTGGTCCAGAACTAACAGATATTGAACCTGGTATGTTTATAGAAGCTAATGGAACTTTACTTGATCCATCTATATATGTTAAAGGAGTTAACACAGCTAATGGAAGAGTTTATCTAAGTGCTATACCACCTACAATTCCAGGCGGAGCTACTTTAAGATTTATTAAGTATGTAAAAGATTCCATTCAAGGTAGTTGGGATATTCATCAAAGAAATTATACTTTATCTTTACAAAAAGCTAAAACTTCTACAACAATACCTACTTATTCAACTTTATCATTTGATGAAAGCGTGCTTGGATGGACTAGTTTTTATACTTACAACCCTACATTTATGGGGAGTTTGAAGAATAAGTTTTATAGTTTTTATAATGCTAAACTATGGGAACACTATGATGAACTAACCCCTAATAATAGAGGGTTATTTTACGATGTTAGAAGTGAAGCTAATGTTATATTTATTCTAAATAACAATCCATCTATAAATAAAAATTTTAATACCTTAGCGTATGAAGGTGGTAATGGATGGCAAGTAGATTATATAACCTCAGACGAAGAAGGTATAGATCCTACTATACCTCTTACCAATCCTTTAACTTACTCAGATAGTAATCAATATCAAGATTCTACAAATTCTATTAAAAGTTACGATGAAGGTAGATATTTAATCAATGGCGCTCCTTTTAGAGCTGGCTTTGATAGAAAAGAAAATAAATACGTGGCTAACTTAGTTAACGCAAGTTCAGTTAGACCAGGAGAAATTATCTTTGGTACAGCAGTCGGTGGTATAAAAGGTTATTTTGCAACAATAAAAATGTCAACTGACTCAAGTACAAATTTAGGAGGAATGAAAGAATTATTCGCTGTTTCTTCTAACTTTGATGTATCATCTTATTAAAAATAAAAATTATGGGAAATCCAGCTTTAGCAATGTTAGCAATGAAAATGGGGCCAGACGTTATTGGAGGAGTTACAAGCTCTGTCCAAGCTCGGAAAGCTAGTAACACTCTTAAAGAGAAAGAAGAGTTAATGAAAAAGATTATGGATACTAGACAAGATATACCAAATCCAATGGATAATTATCAAGATCTAAGCGGTATGATAACTAATCCATATGCTAATTTATCTGTTGCTACTAAAGCTGCTGAGATGCAAGCGGAGGAAGCTGATATTTCCCTTGCTAATACATTAGATACTATGAGAGCTACAGGAGCTGGTGCTGGTGGTGCCACTGCTTTAGCACAGGCTGCTGCTAAATCAAAAGAAGGTGTTGCTGCTAGTATAGAGACACAAGAAGCTTCTAATGCGAGGCTTAAAGCACAAGGAGAACAAGCAGCGAATCAAGCGATGATGCAAGAGAAACAAAGAATGCAAACTACAGCAGATGCATCTCAGAAATGGATGTTTGGACAAACTGAAGCTAGAGAAGACGAACAAATCCAGTTTGCTGAAAAGCAAGCAGATAGAGCTTGGTCTGAAAAATGGCAATATAAAAACCAAGCGCGAGGGTATTGGGATAGCGCAGGAGACACATTATCATCAAGTGGAATTTCTACTTATGGACAAGCTATGGGAGTAGATCCTAGTATAGTAGGGCAATTCATAGGAGGATAATTTTTAAAATTTAATTACTAATGGCATATAAATATCAAACTAGAAACTGGGCTATTCCAACTAGCAAGTCTACTCCAAATAAAGAAGCTAAAAGATTAAATAGTCAATATCAAAAAAATATAAACGCTTTAAATAAGCTAAGACAGACTGACATTACAGAAAGACAAAGAACATTAAAAAAGTTTAGTGACACTGAAAATAGTTCCACTAATCAAGCTTTTAATAATAGAACAGATGCTTTCTTCTTGCAGAATGGGCAAGAATATAGTGATATAGCCATGGGCATGGGAGCGTCTGGAGGTAATGTTATTGATCCTGCTGAAGGTGCAGCTGCTCAAAACGCTTTAATGCAAGAATTAGAAATATGGCAAACATTTGTTGGTTTAAGTAATGGTTTAATTCCAGACTTAGAAAAAGCATTCGCCCAAGGCGGAGGAGACATTGGAGCTTTAGTTACAGATGCTAGGATAAATGATATAGAAATGTTAGGGATGATCCATAACTTATGGAATAATCCAGAGGGAATGGAGTTAGTAAGAGAAGATGGAACATTGACATTAAAACAAGATTTAGGTGATGGTAATATAAAAACTCTTAATTTAGAAGAGTTTAATTCCATATATGAAAGCGCTGAGGAAATAGCAATGACTATCAATGATCCAAGTGATTTAATGAAAGAAGGAGTGGAAGGAACAAAAACCTTAGTAAGTGGATGGGCTAGTCAAAAAACGGAGAAAGTATATAATCCTGAAACAGGTCAGTATGAAAAGCAAACTTGGGACATGGTTGATGTGGACAAACTAAAGAATGGTATGCTAGAAAAAGGTGTTTGGGATACAGTGATGAACAATAGTCTATCAGCACCTGGGTATTGGGAGTATTTAAGTAAAAATTATGAAGGAGATAAAAAAGGTTGGAATCCTGAATGGATAGGTAGTGGTCCCGGAGCAACCAGTGATGAACAATTGTCGTTAGAAGAACTTAAAAGAAATTTTCCTAATAGATCTAAAGAAGAATACTTAGCAATGCAACAAAGTAACTATACTGTAGAAGCTTTGAAACAACGTGAACAATTTGCAAATGCATGGAGCGATATAGCTATTAATAAAAATGTTCCTACAGAAGCTCAATTAAAATCTACTGAAACTTGGTATAGCGCTGGTCAGGAAGCTTCTATGTATAATGCTCGTCAGCAACGGATAATAGCTGAGTTAGATGAAAAACATTATCAAGAATTTAAAGGTGGTATTGTAGGTCAATTAGGTAGAGATGAAGGTATGTCACGTGAGTTATTTGAATTACCTGAAGGAGGAAAAGAAAGAGCGGATAGATTAATGGAGGAATTAAAAGAACTCGATAATGACATGGGTTATGATGATGTTTATGAAATCGTGGAAGATGATGGTGTTTTTAGTGTAATGAAATTACAATATAATACTGACGGGGCTAAAATTGATTCAAAAAATATGAGCGAGAAATTCCTTAGTCCTAGATCTTATAGAAAACATCTTAACACTAGACTATTAGAAAATGCGAGTGCAGCAGAAAAAAATAAAATTAAAGATATAATAAATCAGTATGATACATACTTGCAAGAGTCTAACAAACCTTCTTCGGCCAAACCTTCTTCAAGTTCTTCAAAATCTCCTTTTAATGCTACTAATATACTTAACCCTACATCATCAGATGAGAAAAAACCCAAAGTTTTAAAAGAAGAAGAAGAAGAAGAAAAAACAACTTCCTCAGATCCTCAACAGTATAGTAAAAGTGAAATTAGCGAATTCAACAATGCTAACAGTAAAGAGGAGATTTTAGAAAGTACAGTGTTTGAGAATGAATTAGATAAAATAGTTAGAGATTATCATGGGGAAAGTGGATCGAGACAAGCTTATAGAAATTCTAAAAAAGCAAGAGATAAAGCATTTAAAAATGCTAAAATTTTATTAATGAAAGAATATTTTGAAGATTAATTAAATTAAATTTCATGGATGAAGATTATTTGAGTAATATATACAACGGTTTAGGTGGTGAAGATTTTTTCGGAAAATACGATGATTTTACGACTTTAATAACATCAGACAATGAGTATAGGAAAAATATTCACAATCATTTTGGAAAAAATGTATTAGGTACTTTTAATGATTTTACACAATTAACAACTGGTAATGCAATAGAAGAAAAAGGAAATTATTATGGTGATGAAGGTATAATAGAAAAAACAACCGTTACCACACCACAACCTGACGCAGAATGGAAACCTAAGTATGCGAGTTCTTATTATAAATCTCTTCCATTGATGGATGAGGAAAGATCTAATTTTGAAGAATGGTTAGAAAAAGATAGTAGAGAAGCTTTACCTGAAGAAGTTGAAGCTGAAAGAAGAAAAAAAGATACTGAAGTATTAGATATAAATCAACAAATTGAATTAGGTTTTAATGTTCCTTTACAACCTATTGAAGTGGGAAGAGATCCGCTTACAGAGGATGTTGAAAGAAGAAAAAATTATTTATACAATGATGAAGAATATCTTTCTTTAGATAGATATGTTAATGATGATATTCCAATTATAGAAGAAGAGGAGGAAGAAGATGGGTATTATACTCGAGCATTAGATTTTATAGAAAATGATCCTAGAGCTTTAGTTTTACCACCAGTTTTAGGAATGAAAGGTTTAGAACTACTAGGTGATGGAGTTGGAAGTGTGCTAGATGGTGTTAGATATTTAATAGGTAAACCAACTAGTATAGTAGGGGCAACTGATACAGAGATTGACGCAAGTGATGAAACTCTTAAGCAAAGAGGTGCTCAACTTAAAACTGATCAAATAAATAAAGCGATAAGAGATGGTGTAGGAACAAAAGTAATTTATATTATGGAGGATGGTCAATTAACTCCTCACGTATCTAAAAATACTAATGTCACTAAAGCAGACATCGTAAAAACTGAACAATTAGTTAGAGATCACCAAAGTGCGTTAAATGTTCAACGATTGAGTGATAATGAGCAAAAAATTTTTTACAAGCAAAAGGAGTTAGAAGAATTACCAGAATGGGATGATGTAAGAAAAAAGGAATTAACTCAAGAGATTGCAAAGTTGAGTGAAGAAGAAGGTGGTAGTAATAAAATATTTGCAGAAGATGGATCTTATATAGACAAATCAAAAGCTACGCCAAGTGATAAAGAAGCTAATGAAAGTATAACTCAAGAAGCTAAAGAGCAATATATTCTTACAGATCTTCAAAGTATGATTAAAGCTCAAGATGAATTATCGATGAAAATTCTCTATCTTGCAACAGAAATTGATAAAGATCCAGATGTTATAGATAAAGGGATGAGTTTTTTAGAAGTTCTAGGAGATGCATATCAAGAATGGGAGAGTGAAGGAAACCGTTTATATAATCTTAGTTTTTTACCTGGTTTTGGAGATGATCCCCGTTTAAAAGAAAAACAAACTAGAGATATTGGTCTACTTGGAGCGTGGCAAGATGAAGATCTTATATGGAAAAACGATAAAGAGATTATTAAGAAAATGGTGGAAGGATATTATGTTGATCCTTCTTTAAGTTATTTACCAGGAAAAAGCAATGTTGCAACAAAGTTTAATGATTTACTACACCAGTATAATGTAGTTAATAGAGCTATTCAATTAAACATGGATCCAACTCAAAATGTAGATAATGATTTGATAGATAATCTAGCTACAACAGGAGCTGGGTTTGCAGAGTTTGTAACTCCTAGTAGGGTAGAAACGGATAGATCTGATGCAAGAGCTTTTATTAACTTTGCTAAAGATGATGTTGGTATAAACATAAGCGAGAGACAATTAGAGATTTTAGAAGGTAGTGCTGGTGAGATTGCTGCTCATACCATTCCTGAAGTAACTAAAATAATGGGGGAGTTTTTTGTTGCTAGAAAAATGGTTGGTCCAGCTAGAATAAAACAATTAGGCTCAGTAATCACCGCTTTAGGTGCTAATAAACCTAAAATAGTTAGAAGAGCTTTAAATGTGAGTGCAGCTATTATAGAAGAAGCAGTCGCTATTCAAGCAGTTAATACGGCTATTAGACCAGTAACTGGGGAAGAGGACATGAGTTTAACTTGGGCAGTTGGTGCTGGAGTTGCAGGTTCGTTTTTTAAATATTTTTCCCCTGAAGCTATTGAAGGTATTTGGACTGCTAATAATAAAGTTGTTAACAGATTAATAACTACAATAGGCTCTTCAGAAACTGCTAAAATGTTATCTTCTCAATTAATTCAACCGGCTATAGGTACAGGCGTAATGATAGCAGGAGAGATAAGTGAAGGATTGTTAAAGGGAAGAGGTTTTAGTGATACTATGAAAGAGGCTTTATTAGAGCAAGAAAGTAGAACTGGAGAATTTAATGTTAATTGGGATAAACTTATTGGAACATGGGGAGCTTTATGGGCTATGCAAATTGCTAAAGCACCTGTTAATATAGTTCGTCAACCTTTGAAAGCTATTGAAGCTGATATATTAGCTTTAGGTAAGAAGACAAGATTTACTAAGCAGGCAGCTAAAGAGTTAGGTATTGAATCTAACTACGTGGAAAAAGATGCAGAAGGAAATTATAAAATAACAGAAGATTATATACAGCAAAAATATAGGGAAAAGATACAAGAATTAGCTAATGATAAAACTTTATCTTCTAAAGAAAAATCAGAGAAATTCAAAAAACTTAATAAAAGCTATAGACAATTAAATAATCATAGACAATACTTAGATGTAAAAAAAGCTATCACTGACCAACAAGGAGGAAAACAGCTATGGGCGGATCAATATGTAGCTAATATGAATCTAGGTTATGGAAGAAAATTAAGTGGATTAGATATAGAAGCTTTAGGAAATACACCTAGCGCGAAATTAACTAAACTATTAGTTGAAGATCCTTACAATCCTTTGTCTTCTCAAAAAAATTCTCAATTAGCTAATTACATTTATAAAGTAAGAAAGTATGCTGAAACATTAAGTAGTGAAGCTAATTTAATTGTTGCTTCTCAAGGCGGGCTAAGAGGTAAAGCTAGAACTAAGTATTTTGATGAAGCTTTAAAAAGAGATAATGTAAAAAATGAAATTACAATTTTAGATGGGTTACTTAAAAAGAAAAAAATAAGTGAAAAAATCTACAATGAAAAGAAAGGTGAATTAGAAAAGCAACTAGAAGGTATTGAGTCTAATATAGATAAAATAACAGATGATTTTACAACAGAATTAAAAAGTTCTGATAAATTTAAAAAAATATCTAAACCTATAATTGAAAAAGCTAAAGAAGCAGGGTTTGAAATTATCGAAGATAAAACATTAGAAGGTGAAGCTGAAATAGGAGGAGGAAGATTTAAATATAATCCAGATAAAGCCCCAGAATTCTTTACTTTAGGAGTACATGAAGTAGGTCACCCTATCGTGAATAAAATGCTTGAAGGTAAAACTCAAGCAGAAAAAGATTCATTTGTACAAGAGTTCAAAAAAATACTTCCAGAGAAAACTTATCGTATGATAGAAGAAAGACTCTTAGGAAGACAAAATGTAAAAGACTATAAAGAAAATCCAAATACAGTGGAATGGATGAATGTATTTTTGGATCTTACCAGTAGTGGAGCTTTAAAATACGAAGGTAATTTCTTTGATAAAGTAGGGGATTTTCTTAATAAATATAAGAAAGGTAAAGACTATAGTTTAGATTTAAATTTTGAGAGTCCAAAAGAGGTATATGAAAACCTAAAAGCGTTTGCCGAAGCAGCTGGTAAAGGGAAAGCTGCAGTTGGGGAAAAAGGAGAAATGCTCGTAGAAGCTTTGAAGAAAGCTCCACAGATGGAAGGGGTACAGCGTTCTATGACTGAAAAAGAAATTAATAAATTTACTAAAACTGAAGAAGGTAAACCAATGACACAAGTAGAGTGGTTTGAGTTTACTGGAAAAATGAACGATAAAGGAGATTTAGTTAATCAAGAAAAGATAGGGAAAGCTTTTGAAGGATTGATAAATTCTAAAATTAAAGGTGATAAAAATCAACCCGGATGGATATTTGGAGATAATGCTAAAAAAGATATTATTGATGATTTTAAGTTTAGATTAAGAAAAAAAGGATTTTATGATAGAAAAATAGAAGAATTTAATCCAGAAAAAAATGATAACTTTTCTGGTTATATGTCTAGTATAATTCACAATGTCTATAAAGATGTATTAGCAGCGAATAAAAAAACAATTCCAACTGTATCTAGAGATATACAAGTAGAAGGTAAGACAATGCCTGAAGCTGAATCTAAAGATCTTGATCCTTCTCAATTAGCAGATATTGCTTTAGAAAAAGAAAGAAAAGCTAAAGCAGCGAAGAATAAACCTAAAGAAACTATTGCTTCTAAAGTAGGAATGCCCCTTAAGATTAAAGAAAGAGGTAAGGAAATAGATTCTGAAAAATATATTGAAACTGCGGCTGAAAAAGTAGATTATAGAAAATTACCAGAAATTTCAACTCCTCCTGGTCCTAATCAAACTATCCCTCCATTTCTTAGTAAATTAAAGTCTCAAATTGCTACCTCTAGAAAATATAAAGAAGAAGTAGCTCAATCTATGGGAACTAGAAAAGACTACATGGATTATCTAGATAAAAACTTTGAAAAAATAGTTAAAAATTTACCACCATCATATTTTTCTGGTTTAATAGAAAGAGAAATAAAAAGTGGTAAAGAAGTATCATTACCTAAAAACCTGATTCAAAAAGATACTGGTAAAGGGTATACTTCTAACTGGCAAGGAAAGAAAGCTGTAGGAACTAAAGCCGCTAAAACAGGTATTACTTCAGGTCTTCAAAGAATAAGATTAAATCCTAATTTTGATTTTAAAAATAAAGCTAATATTGAAGCATTTCAAAAAGCTTTTAAATCTCAAGGAAGAAAAGAAGGATTAGCCGGACAAGTAGCTGCTAAAGGTGTAATTGATTATCTACAAGAAAAGTTAGGAACAGGAAGTAAAATAGATAGACAATTAAAAGATATTTATGAACTTCAAGGAAGAGAATTACCTAAAGATTATGCTACACAATTTAAACAACAAATTGCTAAATCTGAAGTTGAAAGATCTTTTACTGATGAGAAAAAATTACGTCAAGAAGAAATTCAAAAAAGATTATCATCTTTAAAAAAGCATCCTTTATTTATTAAAGAAATGCAGGGTATGGCAAATGCTATTAAAACATTAGCAGACAAACTAGAGTTAACTATACCTAAAGAGATTGGAAAAGATGGAACAGTAAGAGATCCTATTGGTCAACAAAAACTATATGAGTTAGCTACTAATATTTTACCTTTATATTACGGTGAAAGTATACTAAGCGGTTCTACTTGGAGTAATACTAAGCTGGGAAAAGGAATGTGGTTTTCTAGTGACTTAAGATCAAAAGCTTTAAGCGACTTTAGATCTAATATAAAAAATGAATTAAAAAGAGAAAAAATAGAATTAATAAATTCTGGCATGAAAAGCCCAGGATTAGATCCTATGAAAACTTCATCATTTAAGGCGCGAGGTAAAGAAAGCAAATGGATAGAAAATGTAGATAAAAATTATAAAGGATTAGATTTATTCGTAGATCAAACATTTAAAATGTTGAAAGAAAATCCAGATTTTTTAGGAGAATTTTTAGCTATGATGAAAGGATCTTCAGCAGCTAGCACTCATTTTTGGAGAAATTTTGCTCAAGTAATCGGAAAAGATTTAAGCTGGAACATCGATAAACAAGGAGGAATAGGAGAACATGCTTTAGTTCAAAATCAAGCAGGAGAATTCATGACTAAAGCTGTATTAGAATCTATAGCTCGTGACAATCCTAAAGCAAAAAACATTGCAAAAGAACTATTAAATGAAAACTATTTTCAAATTTTAATAAGTCATGCAAACGATGGCATGTTAAAACAAATAGGATTACAATCGAGCATGCCAAAAGGATTTTGGGAGAGTTGGAATAAAGCAGTGGAAACAGGAAATATTAAAGAAGCTTGGTCTGTATGGAGTAGATATTTCAATCCTAAAATAAATAAAATTAAAAACGGCAAAGGAGAATTTGGGTTTAATCCTAATGAAATAATTTTACTTAATAGAAAAACAGGTGCAATAGAATCTTTAGCAGATATTTTTGGAATAGGTGAGAAACAATTTGGTAGGGATATTTTAAATCCTGAAATTATAGCTAAACAACAAGAACTTATTGGAGAATGGGCTATTAGAAATCCAAAATACAACACTATAAAGAAATTGCGTGAACATTTAGCTATAGAGTTAGACATGCTTAATTCTAAAAGAGATGCTACTTTAGAATCTAAAACAGAAATAGAAAAAATAGATAATATATTTAAAATATCTGAAAAAGCTTCTAATGAAATGTTAGTACAAAAATCTAACACTTTTGACAAAGCTTTAGATGAAGGTAAAAAAATAGAAAAACCTATTAAAAAAGCTAGAGTATTTGATTTTGATGATACTATTGCTAAAAGTAAAAGTAAAGTATTATATGAAACTATAGATGGTAAAAAAGGAGAATTAACTCCAGAACAATTTGCAGAAAGAGGTGAAAGATTAAAAGAAGAAGAAGGAGCTATATTTGATTTTTCTGAATTTAATGAAGTAAAAGAAGGAAAAAAAGGACCTTTATTTGAAGTATTCAAAAAAATGAAAGAAGCTGTTGGAGATAGAGATATGTTTATATTAACTGCACGAGCGCCAGAATCTGCTATTGCTATTCAAAAGTTTTTAAAAGAAATGGGGGTTGACATCCCATTAGATCATATTACGGGATTGGGTGATAGCTCTCCTTTAGCCAAATCAGATTGGGTTGTAGGAAAAGCTGCCGAAGGATATAATGACTTTTATTTTGCTGATGATCATTTACCTAATGTTAATGCTGTTAAGAAAGTGTTAAATCAATTAGATGTAAAAGGGAAAGTTCAACAAGCTATCATGCAGAAGAGCAATACTCTTAATGATAAGTTTAATGAAATAATAGAACAGAAAAAAGGTATTGGAAAAGAAAAAGTATTTTCTGATATTAAAGCGGAGATAAGAGGAGCAGAAGCTAGACGACAAAGATTTTTTATTCCACCTTCTGCAGAAGATTTTAGAGGTTTATTATATACTACACTACCTAAAGGAGCTAAAGGAGAAAAAGCATTAGAGTTTTACAAAGAGTCATTATTAGATCCATATTCTAGAGCTATGGAAAATCTATCTACAGATAGAATTAATTTAATGAATGATTTTAAAGCTTTAAAGAAAGAACTAGATGTACCTAAAGATTTAAAGAAACAAACAGAGTCAGGCTTTACTAATGCTCAAGCTGTCAGAGTACATTTGTGGAATAAAACAGGTAAAGAAATCCCTGGATTGTCTAAAGCAGATTTAAAAGAACTTAATGATATTGTGGAAAAAGATTTTAGATTGAAATCTTTTGCAGATCAAATTCTAGCAATAACCAAAGGTGATGGTTATTCTACACCTACTAAGAATTGGAATGCTGGAACCATAACAACTGATTTAATAGATGTATTAAATACGACTAAGCGTAGTAAGTATTTAGAAACATGGAAACAAAATGCAGACATTATATTTAGTAAAGATAACTTAAATAAATTAGAAGCTGCATTTGGAAAGAAATATAGAGAAGCTGTAGAAAACTCTTTAAAAAGAATGAAATCTGGAAGCAATAGGATAGCTGGAGGGAATAAATTAAGTAATCAAGTATTAGATTATATAAATAATTCCACAGCTGTTACCATGTTTATGAACACTAGATCAGCTCTGCTTCAAACTATATCTGCTGCTAACTTTATCAATTGGAGTTTTAATAGTCCTTATCATGCTGGGAAAGCATTTGCTAACCAACCTCAATACTGGAAAGATTTTACTAAGTTGATGAACTCTGATTATTTAGTGGACAGAAGAAACGGATTGAAGTTAAATATAAACGAATCTGAAATCGCTAATGCAGCCAAGACTTCTAAGAATAAAGCTAAAGCAGCTTTAAATTATATTTTGGAAAAAGGGTATTTACCTACTAAATTCGCAGATAGCTTTGCAATAGCTTCTGGTGGTGCTACTTGGTATAGAAATAAGATTAAAGATCTTATGAAAGATGGATTGTTAACAGAGAAAGAAGCAGAAGCTATAGCTATGAAAGAATTTAGAGATATTTCAGAAATGTCTCAACAATCTTCAGATCCATCTAAAATATCTTCGCAACAATCTAGTGATATAGGTAGAATAATATTGCAATATGTTAATACTCCTATGCAGTATGCTAGGATACAGAAAAGAGATATACAAGATATAGCTAATAAACGTAGAATGCCTGGCAAAACTCTAGCTCAAAGCAACAGGATTAGAGCAAGTAGAATCGCTTACTACATGTTTTTACAGAACATGATGTTTAATGCGCTTCAACAAGGATTGTTTGCTATTGGATTTGGAGATGATGAAATGGATGAGAAAGATGAAAAATCATTATTCAAGACTGCAAATGGAATGCTTGACTCTAGCTTGAGGGGATTAGGTTTAGCAGGTGTAACAGTTCAAGTTATTAAAAACTTAGGAATTGATATTTATGATAGATCACAAAAATCCCGGCCAGAATATTCAGATGCTTGGATTAAACTATTAGAATTTTCACCTGCTGTAAAGAGTAAATTATCTAAATTACGTAGTGCTGCATGGCCTTTTGATTCTAAAAAACGAAGAGCTGAAGTATTTGAAAAAGGTTTTAGTTTAGATAACCCAGCTTATGAATCCATGGCTAAAGTTATATCAGCAGCTAGCAATGTTCCATTAGACAGGTTATATAGTAAAATAAACAATTTAAAAGCAGCAGCATCTGACGAGGCTGAAGCTTGGCAATCAATAGCAATGATCTTAGGATGGCCAGAATGGCAAATTATGGAAGATGATAAACCTAAATCTAAATCTAAAGCTGTTAATGCATCTAAAAGTAAACGATCAAGAGGTAAAAAAAGAAAAACTAGAAAAACTAGATAAACAATGAAAATAAGCGAAGGAACTGAGTTTAAGATAGATATAAAAACTATCATAAGCGTTATTGTTACAACCTCTATGTTCGTAGGAATGTATTATACTTTACAATCTGACATTGAAGAAGCTAAAACACTTCCTCCAGCAGAGATAAAAAGAATGGAATATGATCTAAAACAAGAGTGGGTTAGTGAACATATTAGTGAATTAGAGGAAAAAGTAGACGAAATTCTTTATTGGTGTAAAGAATTAGATAGAGAATTACATAAGAAAAAAAATAAATAAGGAACAATAAGATGGGAAACGGTAAAAAATATAAGTCTAAAAGACAACTAAAGAAAGAAGGAGTTGTACCTCAAAATAAACTTAAGGAAATGGGTTTAATTAAAAACGCTGAATGGACTGATGAATTAGGTGATCGATCTTGGAAAGAAGGACCTTTTAGAAATAGAGCTGTAGAAACTTGGAATGGTACTAAACGCGTATATAAGAAAGGAAAAGAAGAAGGATATGATGGAGATTTATGGAATTTAAAGAAAAATAAAGAAGATGGGGATAAATTTATTAAACGAAAATCTCATACTGTTTCATATGAAACTGGTACTCCTGATGAATATGAAGAAAAAGTAACAGGTATAAAAATAGGAAAAAATATTATAGCTGTTAAAAAAGATGCAGCGGGATTAAAATATAAAGAGACAAAGAAAAATAAACGTAAAGGAGTAAAAAGACCTATACCAGATAGTTTTAAACTACCTAAAACAATTTCAGAAAAGAAAGGTTTATAATGAAATAAACTAAGGAACAAAAAAAATGGGCACCATACCCAAAGTTCCTGTAACCAAAAAAGGGGATCTCAATACGAGGTCCCCTTTTTATTTATACTAGTGTAAGTAAACTACTTTATCACCTTAGTAACTGTCCCATTATCCCATAAATGTATCATAAAACCTTTTTCAATTGAATCAATTTCTTGCCCATGGATATTTATAGTTTTAATAATACGTTTTCTTTCTCCTTTAACTTGAATAGCTATTGGATGAAATGTTTCACTTTTTCCATCATAATCTACTTGTCTTAATCTATAATAAGTATAACCTACGTGAGGATTATAATCATTAAGAAAGTATGACAATTGGGTATTAGTAGTGCCTGCTCCTATTACACTATCTACTAAAGACCATTGTTCTAAATCTGTAGATTTTTGAACTGTAAAATAATCATTATTAATTTGGGAAGCTACAGTCCATTCTATATGAACAACATTTCCACTTACTTCTCCATTAAATGATACTAAAACTATAGGTAAAGCATTTCCGCCTCCTTGGTGTCCAAATACAGTATTAGGTCTAATAGAATTAGTATATCCATTGGAACTAGGGAAACTTCCATCACTGTAATTATATACTACTGAATTAGATTTAGCAGTGTATTGAAATTCAGGATAACTAAGAGCGTATGATCCATGATTGTTAACTACTTTAACAACTAAATTTCTCACTCCATCCCATCCATAAGCTCCTTGTAAAACAACTTCATTCCATCCGGGAACAAAACTTATAGGACCATCATATACTTTTTTCCACTCATCCCAAGGACCTGCTCCAGCTTCAGGCATAGTTCCATCATGAAATATTTCCTCAGGTGTCATTGCCATCCAAATTTCTTGATTATTTAAAATCATAGAATTTCCATTCAGAACATTCCAACTAATTTTCTCCATTGTTAAAGGTACTCCACCTAATTCTGCAACGGTATATATAGAAGCACTCCAACTATAATCATAATATCCATAAGCAGGAACTCTACCATCGTTTAACGTAGAGTTAGGATCTCCAATAGTAACTTCATTACCAGTTCCACCGCTACTACCACCTCCCGTGGAAGCTGGAGTTTTATATATCATTACTTCAGTAGAAGTAGAATTAGACACGCAATTATATTCAGTTAAGTGTACATACAAAACACCTGTGTAAGCTGCTGTATGTTTAATATAAGAAGTATATCCTGTACAGCCAGCAAAGTCATCATTAAAATCCACAATAACTCCTAGCTCATCTATTAGAGTTAATTGAGTATCATATGAAGCATTTACCCCACCATGATTTCCACAAGTAGAAAATTCATATTCATCTCCAGTAGTTATATTTACTCTTATAATTTCACCTGCCCAATTATAACTAGTAGCAGATCCCCATGTATTATTACTTGGCGTATACGCTGTACTTGGATAATAATTAGTACCATTATCACATTGAGCATTATAGAATCCTATAATCACAATAAATATTAAAGTTAATAAATTTTTCATAGTAGTATTGTTTTAATTAATTTCACAAGCACCGCCAGCACAAGCAAGCTCGCCAGCCAGATCAGTGTTGTCTTCAGACTCGAGAACATTTTCTAGGTTTATATCGGTTAAAGATTTCATCATATAGTCGTATTTAGTCTTGCTAATATCCTCGAAAGGAGCTTGAGTATAAGTACCACCATCGTAAGGTAAGACAGAAAGACCATTATAATGTTCTCTATTATCCCACATCCACTCCCCTGCGTAACTCCATTCAGCTTGTTTTAAACTGACAGTGGCAGAAACATTATGAGTGTTACTACCTTTTCTATGACCTGGTTTCACCCACTCTGTAGCAACTTTCTTAATCCTATCTAACAAATCAAATGGTGATTCATCTCTTAAGATAGCACCTTCAGGAGCTTTTTGTGGTATACTGATTACAGCAGTGTCATGTGGTCTAAAGAATTCATCTTCCACTAGCTCAGGATGGTTTACACTTAAGTATTTGTACATACTTTCATTTTTTCCAACTCTTACTCTACGGACATAATAATCGTTATGCCAAGCATGA
>Ga0208013_1000235_pt1 | contig 36171 bp, 34 predicted proteins | sample 16_taG_FD_184091 | JGI IMG/M metagenome (GOLD analysis project Ga0208013, IMG submission 184091) | Marine viral communities from the Subarctic Pacific Ocean - 16_ETSP_OMZ_AT15313 metaG (SPAdes) (version 2) | ecosystem: Environmental > Aquatic > Marine > Oceanic | place: Pacific Ocean | collected...
CGAAGGCGTAAACGTATGCGGTGTCGGTGATGGAGTTATCGAGGGCGTAAACGTATGCGGTGTCGGTGACATCGAAGGCGTAAACGTATGCGGTGTCGGTGACATCGAAGGCGTAAACGTATGCGGTGTCGGTGACTGCGTCGGTGAAGGGGTAGGCCCACAATAACAATCAGAATACTCTATTGGAGAACTACCTGTAATATGAGGTTCATTCCCACTAATGGTCTCACTCGCAAAACTTAATAATTTATAACATTTACCATTATCAGCTTTATAATAACCATTTATGTTAAGAGTAGCATAAGAAGTTACGAAGACCGTAAGGCCAGTATCACAATCTTCCGCACTGTAAATATAATTTCTATCAGGGTTAGTGGGAGATGGGGAGGCTGAAGGGGTTGGAGTTGGAGTAGGCGTATGACAAATCTCAACATCTCCAATTTCGATAGTGCTAGGCCCAATACTCCGAGCTCTGATTACTTTGCCTGATCGCTCATCGTAAAACCAACTTCTAGTAGTTGTATCAAGCGGAGGTAATGTTGTCCCTGTGCATAATTTAAAAAGGTCAGTGCCGACTGCTAAACCAAAAGCGGGATCAAACCAAACCCTAATAACTGAACCAACTTGAACGTCACAAGCAGCAGCAGCAGTTGCGCTACCGTTGTATACCGTCCCCCCAGCAAAAGTTGTGTTTACGTAAACAAGGTCTGCAAAATCACGACCACAATCCGTAGGGGAAGGACTAGGGGAAGGGCTAGGGGTTGACGTAGGTCCTTCAGTAGGCTCAGGGGTCTGATAAGGGCTAGGGGAAGGACTTGGCTCAGGGCTAGGTTCAGGACTCGGCTCGGGGCTATGATCAGGTGGAGTAGGTTTGGGGGTATGATCGGATGGAGTAGGTGAGGGACTAGGGCTATGATCGGATGGAGTAGGTGAAGGAGTCCCATAAAAGCTAGGCGTATTAGTCTGCTCAGATGGTGTTGGCGTATGCGGGGTTGGTGTTGGCGTAAAAAGAGTTGGTGTAAGAGAAGTGGGTGATGGTGAAAGTGTTGGTTCAATAGTGTAAGTAGGTGGTGGTGTTGGTGTTGGTGTAGAAGTTGGGGTTGGGGTTGGAGTAGCTTCACACTCATAATATGCTGTAATTTGAGCTCTATCCGCACCATTAAAAGTAAGATCAATACTGACCGCTAAAGGAATTCCGCCTACATTATCGGAAAGATAATACCAAGATTTATCAGAACCATGATAAAGAAGTTTTGAATCAGCCGCATCGTCATCGCCACAACAACAATCACCGTCAGCAGCAACAATTCTACATTCGTCTCCACCTCCATCAGTAAGGTCTACTTGTTCTGAGCTACAAAAAAGGTATAGAGCCTCGCCGTTATCAAATCTAGTTTTAAGGTCGGCGTTACTATCCGCAATACTCCAAACGGCACAATCTTCACAATAACCAGAACAATCGTTGCCACAATTGTTAAAAGTGATACCTGTAGCGGCCCCGCGATCACAGGCTTCATCATGATGATTATCACCCTCTAACCCCTTTTTACCTTCGCAATCGCCACCAGCAAATTCATGCCATTGAGAACCGAATAATTGGAATTGTCCTGCCATTTTTCCCTATAATAACCTACAGGGAAACATACACATTAAAAGGCTTAAATATTTAAGCCAAATTTATCTTTGAAGTACTTTTTTGAAAGTTTTTGAGCCTCAGAATCTAGGATTTGAACTACTGTAAAATTATTGCTTTCTAGCCAATTATGCTTAATATGATCCCTCTTGATTCCTTTTAAGTAATTAAGGCGAGAATTTTGATGAAAAAATGGTACAAATTTATCATGTTGAGCACCGTTTACCTCTATCGCCACCTTTGTAGTGGCATTTAAGATGTCTACATGCATCTTTGTTCCATAAACTGGAAATTCCTCAAAGACTACATGACCTAACCAATATTTTTTTAAAAATTGTTTGACGTTAAATTGAGCTTTAGAACGGGATTTTCCATCCCAATTTATCAAATACCTATTAACGCTCCTGTTAACAAGTTTACCGTTAACATTATAGAGCCTCATTACTCAGTATGTCTTTAAATTTATTAAAAATAAATTCTACGGCCTCTGGTTTTTCTTCAAGGTATTTATGAAAAGCTTCTTGTCCTTGATGCTGTTTCTCAAATTCTATGCCATTACTCTTAAAATCTTCAAGAGTTTCGTCAGTAACTGTAATCCAAGCTCCTTTAGCGGCTATCATGTCCCACATAAGCATCATGTCCATTACTTCTCTTTCAACCCAAATGCTTTTGCCCCCCACCATACCGTGCTTTATCGGGTACTCTACCAAAGAGCCAACTTTCTCATTAGGGGTTTTTCTGAAATAAATTTTACATTTATGCCCTATCTCTACATCCTTGCCTTTTACTTTTTTGGTAAAGGTATCTCCCTTAAAAGACTTTTGGAACTCTAAAATCCAATCACTGTAATGAAGCGCAGCATTACCTCCGGAAGCATTCGTTAACTTTGGGTCAACTTTTTGATAAGGGTTAATTGTAACCGTGCTGCGAACCTGACTAATCATTAAACATATATGACCCTTTTTCACAAAAGATAAAGCCATCTTTTGAAGAAATTGAGACGTAAGAAGAGCTCCTCCAGCAACCTTATTCGCTTCACCAAATTCTCTATTGCTATCCTCCTTTCTAATGAGTGCATCCATAGAATCTATAATGAACATATATCTTCTATCTTCATCATTTCGAAAAACTAAATTACGAATAAGTCCTATAGCACTTTCAAAAATGTTACTATCATAACAAAACCATTTTTTATCATCTTGGTGAACTCCAGACCTATCTAAAATTTCTTTAGATAATCTACCTTCTGATCTGATATAGACCACTTTAGATTTATCAACATTATCTTGAAAATTCTTAGCAAAAGAAAGAGCGCAAGAAGTTTTCCCTGCTCCAGAAGCTCCAGACAACCTTACAATACCGGGCCTAATTCCCCCACCCATTTCAAGGTCTAAAATTAAACTGCCACTAGATACCAAATAGTCGTGATCATCTTCGTAGTTATAGTGATCCTCTTTATTTTGATCTAAATAGGATTGAATTTGGTCTTCTGACGAAAGACCACTCTCCGCATCGTTAACTTTCTTCTTTCTTGGCATATGAATCCAAGTCGAAGCGTACCATCTTTTTTACCAACTGGTCAAACGTAATTTTTGGTTTCCACCCTAATTCCTTCCTAATTAATGAAGAGTCCCCCATTAAAACATCAACTTCTGCTGGTCTGTAAAAATCAGAGTTAATAGTCACAAGTGGAGTATAGTGATCATCTCCCATTGCGAATACTGTATTGCAAGGCTGACCTGAAGTTTCTATCCAGCTACCATATATTCCAGCCTCTCTGAAGGCTATTTCAACAAACTCTTTTATAGAATGAGTTTCTCCACTAGCTAATATATAATCTTTAAGATTTTCCATAACTATTTCTTCGGAAATTCCTTCTACATCTGAACCGCCCAAAGCACAACCTCCATTTTTTAGCAGTCCCCAACGCTCTTCAAATTCATCATTAAATTTTTGAGTCTTTTCAATAAATTCATCCTGATGAAGCATCATCCAAACCCCTTCGACAAAATCTTCGCTATCACTCCAATCTCTTTTAGCATATATATTGCCTAGCTCAATTGGATCAAAGGCTTCTATTTTAATCATGGTGTCTAAATGATTTTTTATCCTAGCTACCCCTTTTGAAATTTTTCTAGTTACAAATTCTTCACCCCTTTTTACTCCTTCGTGATTAAATAATACTCCATGAACCGCATACATTTTATATGATTCACGATATACTTTTACTATATGATGCGCCGAGCACTTTGAAGCTCCGTATGGGCTACGAGGCTTCATGGGGTGATCCATGTCTTGAGGGGAATAATCAATGTCGCCAAACTCTTCACTACTTCCAGCACTATAAAATCTACATTTAAGACTATATTTTCTTAGAGCCTCTAAACATCTTATAATTCCGAGAGTATTAACATCAAAAACTTGCATAGGCATGTCCCAGCTACAACCCACAAAAGAATTAGCAGCAAAATTAATAAAATAGTCAGGTTTAATTTTTTTAACTAATTCATTAATGCTAACCTCGTCAGTCAAATCCCCATAAACAAACTCAAAATTTTCATGACTCTTAAACTCTTTAGTATTAATAAAATTTGGATTGGCACTCCTCCGCATCACTCCGTAAACTTTAATATTAGGTTCATGGCTTAGTAAGTATTCGGCCATGTTGGCTCCATCTTGGCCAAGGATACCTGTTATAATTACGCTCTTGTACCTACTGTGATTCTGAACTTTCATTTAAAATTTTAACCCTCTCATTAAACTTCTCAAAAGGAATATCATCATAAGATAATGATTTATTATACTGAAGCCAGTAATCTCTATGCTGCTCCTTATTTCCCTCCATCTCTCGTTCAGCCATGATAGACGCAACAGAAGCGATAGGGAAAGCTGTAGCTTTCTGCATTGCTGAAAATTTTTTATCAGACTTAATTACTTTTTCTTTTCTCCAAGTTTTGTCTCCACCTTTCACTTCCGCCACTATAAACACTTCATCCTTCTCCGCTTTTCCACACCCCTTAAGAAAAATTTGATTTAAAGTATCGTCATCAAGATTACAGTCCCTGATTAAAAATCTAACCATGTCTCCGTGCCCTTTATATCTTATAGTTTTATAAGAGCAATTTTTAACTCCTTTAGTCCTCATGGATTCGATTGAGTGTGACGCGCCGCCACTCGTATAAAAAGCTTCCATTTTGCCAAAATTTTGACCCTCTATTTCTTCCACGCCGTCCATACCTCTTACAGTTTTTACCTGTCCATTTTCAAGAATGAGACAGTCATCTCTATACTCATTAATAAGACCATCAACAGACCAAGTGACAGCGTAGCGTAAAGGGTTTTTAACGCTTTCTGAATAATCAGGCAAACCCCCGACCATCATTTTCACGCTTTCAGCTTTCCCGTGAAGCTCTTTACATCCTTGTTCAACTAAAATATTTACCCAACCGGGAGCTAAACCCAAGTCAGTAAAAACTGGTTTAGTTGCAAACTGCATCGCGTGTTCATTAATACTTTTAGAAACATCAACTCTCCCTCCTAAGTCGCAATAACGAACTTCGTTTTCTACACACCACTTTCCTAAAATTTCTGTTTGATGGTAGGGCAGACTGCTAATAACAACATCTGGTCTAGGGCCATTTACTACTATTCCTTCACAAATATCTTCCGCATCCTTAACGATAAAAAAATCATTTCTAGGAGTTTCGCCGTCTACAAGGTTTACCTTAAATGGCATATTTTTTGCCGCTTCCGGATTGGTGTCCATCCCGGTAACCTGAAACCCTAGTTTATCCATTGCCCAAGAGATAGCCGTCCCCATTCTTCCTACTCCTGCTACAATTACTCTAGGCGAACTCATGATTTATAAGAAAGTTTAATTAAATTATCTCCAAAAAATTCAGTAGTATAATTAATAACATGTGAATCTTCAAAAGGCTTACAGGTATAAATATCTATAGAGAAAAATGGGGGCTTCCTATCATCCCAAGCATAAATGTGCATACCGCTCTCTTTCCAATGAGTATAAGCGCACCAGCCATAATTAGGGTCATGGTTGCATACTGGTGAAGTCACCGCTGTCATATTTAAAACCTCTGTAATCTCGTGACAATAACGGGTCATATCTTCCGCTTTAAAAGGGTTATGCAAAGTGCCTTCTACTATCATTCTTTGCCTAAATATATCAGGAGCTAAATCCTCGTACTCTTTCATAAAATAATCCTCTCTCCACTTAAGCCAATTTTTATAACTCTTCAATCCTCTTAGCTTTGTCATCGATTACCAAATCACAAGCTGGTTTAATATACTTACCTTTAGAGCCGGTAGATAGATCGTGAAATTTACATCCCCAATCTTCTAGCTGCTTCCAAGTAAATTCATAGTAACATTTTCCAAGAGAGATAGACTTCTGGGAGCCCCCTCTTGCCGTCCAGTAAACAACGTACCAGCCTTCGTCATACAGCTTATTTATTTTCGCTATATTATCTTTGTCGGGAACAGCTAAATTATATTGCCTTTTATCAGGATAAAAACAAATAGTCTCATCAACGTCCACAAGCACAACTTTTCGATCATCCGATGAAAACTTCTTGGACTCATGAAATTTCATATCTCTGGCTAATTGTTTGTACTGCGCTGCTTCTGGATGTTGCTCTTTCATTTCTATTTTTTTCTTCTTGAGGTTTTGTTCTTCGAAACTCTTTTCTTCACTGAAACTTTAGGTTTTGATTCTGGTAGAACTGCTCTTATCTCATCAACAAGATGCAACTCCAAGGCTTCGTCTGCGCTAATCCACCAATCTTTTCTATCCCAATTTCTTTTAATTTTTTGTTTAGTAAGTTTAGACCGAGTGGTAAAGATATCTAAAATTCTTTCCTCTATCCTTTTTACAAACTCAACTTCATCTTCAACTTCGTAAGTCTTACCAAAAGCCCCAAAGGCAGCACGATGAATCATAACCCAAGCTTGGCCTCCGACCCAACGGGTATCACCGGCTTGTAGAAGTATACCTGCCATAGAAGCCGCCATTCCCAAAGTACCGGTAGTTATATGATGCCCTTGACTTCTTAAATTCTGTATAAAATCAAACAATTCAAACCCATCAATAATGCTGCCTCCGGGTGAAGAAAAGATAATCTCAATATCACATTTTGGATCAAGCCTAGACCATTCAGTAAGCTTTTTCATGCATCCGCTAACTGTTGATCTAGATACTTCTCCAGAAAATCTATACAAGTGGTTTTCCTCATCAGTAGCTTTATCCCTCTCTCTTTTTCTATATGCTGCTCTGGCATCAATTTCAGCTTTTAATGCGTCAGCTTCAGCTTTTCTAGTTTCAGCATTTATTTTACTGGTTTCAGCTACAGTTTTAGCGACTATAGCGTCAATCTCTTCTTTTGTTCTGATATCTTCTTCACTCATTTTACTTCATTCCCTGTGGAAAAGTTAGTCTGTCAGCATGATTTACTGTCCAGCTAATTTCGTGTGTTACCGCCCTAAAGGTTCTGGCAGCACTAGGAAATCCGTTGCCAGATTTCTTAACGCCACCAAAAGCTAAATGTGATTCGGCGGCAATAGAGCCTCCATTCCAATATATCATTCCTGCATCACATTCATCCCTCATTACTCTAGCCTTTCTAAAATCGTTTGTTAAAACGCCTACTGCAAGTCCATATTCTGTATCATTATAAATGCGAATTGCATCTTCCATAGTATCAAAGGGAACAATAGCTACATGTGGACCAAAAACTTCATTTCTAAGGTAAGGGGCGTGTACCCCTCTCCACTCAGACTTATATACCATAGGGGTAGAAAAAAACGCTCTTTCGTTCACGTTACTATATCTGGGGGCTAATAGAACTTCTGCCTCTTTATCATCTAAAACATAATTATTATATTTTTTAATCTTATCAAACCCTTGCTTATTTATGATTGGTCCATAATCAATAGATTCATCTGGGCGATAATCTTCCCAACAGATGGCATCAGGAGTCCCTGTAGAACCGAGGACTTTTTGAAGTGGATTCCCGGTTTTAAATTCTGAAGCTTTTTCTGTAAAACGTTTGGCAAATTCATCAACTATTGTTCGTTGAACAATCATTCGCCCGGAAGAGACGCATCTTTGACCGGAAAGTTTAAACGCACTTGCTATTGAAGCTTCTATAGCTAAATCCATTTCTACATCATCAAAAATAATACATGCAGATTTACTTCCCATCTCACAAGAAGTGGTTTTATGCCAACTTTCTGCCGCCACTTTTCTTATGTGCTGCCCCACTTCGGCAGAACCAGTAAAACAAATATGATCAACGTCAGAATGAGCCAATAAATTACCAGTAAGACCGCACCCATGCACCACATTAATGACCCCACGAGGCAGACCAGCTTCCTCATAGATTCGCATAGCCATTTGAGTTGACATCGGAGCGTCTTCACTTGGTTTAATTACAATAGTATTTCCTTCAACAATAGCTGGAGCAGCGTTCCAGAACATTCCTATAGCTAGAGGAAAGTTAAAAGGTGTTATTATAGCTATTACACCTTTTGGCTTCCTAAGCATGTAAGAATCTTTATCTTCAATCTCTGAAGCTACAGCTTCGCCGTGGCTGTATCGACCAGAACCAAAAGCAAACTGAGCCATATGTAGAGCTTCATTAACCTCCGCTACGCTTTCGTTATAATTTTTCCCAGTTTCTAAAGAGATAGCTGTGGCTAATTTTTCCCGATCCCTTTCTATTAACTGAGCCACCTTGTTCATGTAATCGGAGCGAACAAATCTGCTTACCTTTTTCCATTTATGAAAAGTTTCACGCGCAGAGCTAACAGCTAATTCAACTTCTTTTGGGCCACTCTTCGGAAACGTACCGAGAGCTTTTCCTGTGGATGGGTTTAGCTTACTGTACATATCTTCAGTAGCTCTCCACTCCCCATTAATATAATTTCTACCTTCCCACATAATTACTTACCTCTAAGTTTGTTGTAAAGTGTTCTAATAACGCTTTTCTTTCTTTTAAACTTAGGCCCTTGGTGGGGATAATAGCCCTCCTTTTGCCTTCTCTCGTACTCCTTTTTTTCCCACTCTAAATCCTTCTCCCATTTCTTCCTCTCTTCGGGGGATAAGTGTCTAGGTATAGGAGACCTAAAATCATTGTATGGATTATCTTTACTCATTGACTTGTACTTTCCATTAATTTTTTTACGCTATCTTTACAAAAACCAGCACCTTCCCTGTTGATAAATTCATACATAACTCCAGTTAGCTCAGACGGCTTAGTAAATACTTGAGTAAGATTTGGTTCTTCGCAAGTTATAGGTTTTTCAGAATAAAATTCTGCATACCCTTTTTCTTTCCACTCTTTCATTACTCCTTCGACGTCTTCAACTTGATAAGCTATGTGATGTATTCCTCCTATACCACCTCTTTCTTCAACCCAGTCTCCCACAATAGAGCCTACTGATCCATCGCTAACAAAAATTTCTGGAGAAGCGTGATATTCGAAACAGTCTCCTGAAGATTCGCTAATAAGATTACAGTATATAGGTTGAAAGTAAGTCCAGCTACTAGGATCAAAGTGCCTTCTTTCAGGTGGTTCAAGAGCTAGGCAATCAGCCTTAGAGCCATCATCAAAATCAACTTGAAACTCTGTGCCTATGGAATAACCAAAAGCAGATTTTAAAAAATCGGCAGTTTTATACCTATCTTTTACTCTATAAGCTATATGGTCTAGTCTCATGAATACTTCGTTTCAAAAAATATCATTAAAAAATTTATAAATCAATATTTATCGAAATAATAATGTGTAAAGTCAATTAGAGTGAGCACGTTTACAAAAAGATTTTTAATAGTAAGTCTTCTGATACTTTTAGCTATAATAACTTTTAGGTATAACTTTAAAGTATTCTATACTGACGGTGGAAGTATGGAACCAACCATTAAAGATGGGCAATTTGTACTAGTAAATCATAGATATTACTTAAATGAAAACCCCCAAAGGTTTGATGTAGTAATTATTTACGATACGGAAGATAAAGAGTATTTAGAAAAAAGGTTAGTGGGTCTCCCCGGAGAAAATTTAGAAATAAAGTCTGGGACTTTTTATATTAATGGGGTGGAATTGAATGATCCGTATAATAATATACCAAAAATAAATATATTTAATTATGGACCAGTAAAAATTCCCAAGAATACATATTTCTATATCGGAGATGATAGAATGGATTCAGTATGGGGCTTCGTTAATAAAAAATATATAAAGGGTAGAGTATTATTTCACTAAAAGTGTAAATATATACATGGTTCATGAGCTTAATATTGGAGAATATCCAGTGCAAGTTCATTTGTGTAGGGATGGATATTGGAAACATGATACGATTTTTATTTGGAATACTTCTAAATGTATATCCGAGAAAGAAGCTAAATCCATAATTCAATATCTCTACGACGAGGGTTTTATTAGTGATAGAAGAACCAAATGGTTCATCGCTGAGAAAGATAGGGGGGATGAAAATGGAGATACTAAGAAAAAATAAACATGCTCATTGGTGGCTTGATAAAAACGGTAAAACTAAAAAAAATCAAAAGTGGGCCATAGAAGATAAAGATGGACATTGGTGGTTAGTCAATGGGTCAGAATTTCCGGAAAAGAAAGTTCCAAATGTGTCTGTAAATAACAAAAAGAAAATTAATAATAAAATTATTAAAAAGTATGATTACTCGTTAATAATCTTGGCTGTTATTCTTGGCTTAAGTGTCGCTATGAATTTAGCACTAGTGGCGAAAATAATTTTTTAAATTGGTGGAGGCGGCGGGAGTCGAACCCGCGTCTTTAAAACCATCTGCTTAGATATACTACAAGTTTAGTCGGTATTATATACTTTGCTTGGCAGGTTACCGACAAACGGCCTACACAAAGGTTGGAGACACTTTATTTATACTAGACATCTCACCCTTCCTAGTTTTTTTGCTCATTATCGACGCCCTAGCTCCTTAACGAGCATCCAGAGTAGGACGGGTAGCTTACGCAGCTACAGCAACCTCTTCGGTCCAGCCAAACTTAGCGAGAATCGCGTCAGCTTCAGCCAGAGAAGGGGCCATATCAACATTATTGTCGGCAGTTGAATTTCCTAGATAGATTTTTAAAGAGGCCAACCATCATCCTCTACTTGCAATCTTGCGTAAGGCTCCAAATCGAAACCAGTACGCCCCCTAAAATTTATACAATTAAAAATCATCTTCTAGAACTCCAGAATTTTGATAATCTTTAACTTTCCTTTCAAAGAAATTGGTCATTGCTCCCGTATCTACAACCTCTGACAGCCAAGGGAATGGATTATTATCAGAATCAAAACGGAAGTCAATGCCAACTCCTTCAAGTCGTCGATTACCAATGTATTGCATGTAATCAACAAACATATCAGCATTTAAGCCAAGTATGCCTCGCGGAAGAACGTCGTGTGCATAAGCTATTTCAAGCTCTACAGCTTTCTTAATATGCTCGACAGTTTCTTCCTCGAACTTCTTTGTCCACACCGATGGGTATTGTTCTTTAATGGTATTAATTAAATATGTACCAAATTGTATATGAAGGGTCTCATCTTTTAATGTATATCTAATTTGATCTGACAAGCCCGGAAGTTTATTCTGTCTTCCTAAAGCGAGTAACATAGCAAAACCACTAAAGAAAAAAGTTCCTTCACAAACTATATAATAAGTAATTAGGTTTCTTAAAAATTCCCTCTTACCTTCGACAGTCTTAGTCGAAAAATCTTGTCTATTTACGTCAGAAGTTATCTCCATGAGGAAATCGTCTTTTGCTTTAATACTAGGAACATTTAAATAAGCCTCATAGACCTCACTGATCTTTAGGCCATAGCTATCGCAACAAGTGACCACTGTCCAGTTATGAAGACTCTCTTCATACGCTTGACGAAGAATATATTGCCTACATTCTGCATCCGTAACCCATTTATTTACCGTAAGGAGTAAATTATTACCAACTAACGACTCTGTTCCAGCAAAAAATCCAAGACATCTTTTTACAAGCAGCTTCTCATCATTAGTTAAAGCTCCATTTTTCCACTGATTTATATCGTCTGTCATGTTTATTTCGGCAGGGCTCCAATTATTAGCAACGCCTTTCAAAAATAAATCCCAAGCAAATTGATGCTTGTGGGGAAGTATTTGATTAACCCCTGCTATTTCTTCATCCAATATTAGTCCTGATTTACTCATACGTCTTCTCCCTTACTGACAACTTTCGCACGTTGGGTCTAGGATGCTACAAGCTTTAGGATCAGTAACGCTATCATCAGTATCACCTGCGTTAGTATTACTATCACCACTGCTAGACGTAGCCTTTTCAATTTTACTTGCCGCACGATTCCTTAAGTAATAAGTTGATTTTAAGCCTTTACTTTTAGCATACATATAAAGATCGTTCAAGTATTTTAATGAGGTCTCTTTATTAAAAAGATTCAAAGACTGACCCATGTCAATCCATTTTTGTTTTGCTGCTGCGTTATCGACTAATTTAAATTGATCATGATCAAAAGCTGTGCAGAACCTTGATTTTATGTCTTCGGGGATTTCCCCGTTAAGTCTGCCCAAGTCTCCATCCACCTCTTTAATCATCTCGATAAAAGCTGAATTCCAAATACCCATCTCCTTACACTCTTTGACGAACCATTCATTTGTTATCATTAAGTTTCCGCTTTTATTTTCATAAACGAAAAAGACAGAAAAATCTGGCTCAATACAAGGTGAACAACCTTGAATGTAAGAGATGGTTGCGGTTGGAGCAATTGCCATAGTATTACTATTACGCATTCCATTTTCTTTTATGCTCGTTCTTAGTTCTTTCCAGTGAACTTCAGGGCAAAACTTTTTACCTCTATGAATCATGGGCTTTTCATTCAAATAATTCATTAGATTTTTATACGTGTCGATAGGTAGGATATCTTGACTCCAAAAAGAGCCTTCGTAAGTACTATATTTACCTTTCTCTTTCGCAAGTTTGCTGGAATTTAAAATACAATTATAAGAAATAAATTCGTAAAGTTCATCTGAAAATTTTACTGCATCCTCTGATGAAAAGTTAACTTTATAAGAATGAAAAACGTCTGCCCACCCCATGCTTCCCGCTCCCACCGGCCTGTGACTTAAGTTAGCCTTTTTGGCCTCTTTGGTTGGATAAAAATTTAAATCAATTACGTTATCCAACATACGCATTTGAGTTTTTATAGTTTTAGTTAATAGTTTAAAATCTAATTTACCGTCATCTTTTAAATGCTCCTTCAGATTTAAAGAGCTAAGGTTACATACTGCAGTTTCGCCAACTTCAGTTTTTTCACCCTCTTCGTATTGAGAAGGGATAGTATGCAGGAAAATCTCAGTGCATAAATTAGAGCTATTAATGGTTCCTTTGTGGGAATTGGAGTATCTTAGATTAGCGTTATCTTTAAAAGTCATCCAAGGGTGACCTGTTTCAAACAAAACTCTAAGCATTTTTTTCCAAAGCTCTTTAGCTTTTATCTTTTTACAATTTTTGATTTCCCCTTTTTCAGCCAACTTGCAATACTTTACGTAAGCTTTATCGAAGTCTTGCCCATACAGTTTATGTAAATCTCTTACGTCAGAAGGGGAAAATAAATACCAATCTTTATCTTTCGACACGTAATCTAAAAAAAGATTCGGAATCCAATTAGCTGTATTTAAATCATGGCAACGACGACGTTCGTCACCGGTATTCTTTTTTAAATCAAGAAACTCCTCAATATCAAGATGCCAAGGCTCGATGTAAGCGCAACCCGCACCGGGTCGTTTACCTCCTTGGTTAACCGCTACTAATAAGTCATTAAAAATTTTAAGCCAAGGAACGAGGCCACTAGAGGTTCCATTTGTCCCTTTAATGTAAGAGCCAGAAGAACGAAAATTGCTAACGTCAAAACCTAATCCTCCTGCATACTTAGATTTTCTAGCTTCTTGCCATGCGCCCTCAAAAATTCCATCAATAGAATCGTCAAAAGTATTAAGGTAACAAGAGCTAAGTTGACTGTGGGTGCTGCCACTATTAAATAATGTTGGGGTAGATGGGCAAACTCTAAATGAAGAGATTGCGTCGTAAAATTCAATCGCTTTTTCTTCTTTGTTTTTTTCATCCACCGCCAACCCCATAGCCACCCTCATCCAAAAACCTTGGGGGCTTTCCATTCTTCTCCCATTTATATGAAGAAGGTATCTATCATGTAATATTTGTAGCCCTAAATATTTAAACTTTAAATCTCGACGCAGCCTTAAACTTTCAGATAATTTTTTTAAATCAAAACTAAGTAACTCGTCGTTAAGTATACCGCGACTCACTAAAAGCTTAATATTTTTAATGAAGCTTAACCTGTATTGATGCTCGAAGGCTTCCTTGTCAACGCTGCTTCCGAAAACTTCTTTATGAATGTTACCGCACAAAAGTCTAGCTGCTACGTAACCATAGTTGGGCTCTTTTTCTATTTTTTGTCGAGCCGACATGATTAAAGCTTTATCGATTTCTTTTGTAGTTATCTTATCGAAAAATTGAACGTGAGCATCTAATACTACTTCACTGGCAGAAACCCCATCTAGGTTTTCACAGGCTCTTTCCGCGCACAAATTAATTTTATTAATATTTAGTTTCTCTAATCTACCGTTCCTCTTCTTAACTTGAATGTCGCTCATACTAGTAACCTTAAGATTCAATAATAATTACAGATAACAAAAAAAATCAGAAGTCTAAAAAGTGTTTTGAGCACTTTTTTTTACAATAACTTTTATAAGGTGTAGCTCTCTACCTATTATATAAAGTTAAAGTTTCTTTTTTATTATTAGCTACGTGCAGAAGTTGAATATCAACGTAAGCGAAGTTGGTAACATTCTTGGCTTCTGATATTTTTTCATAGAAGAAGTCTGCAGACCTAACTTGATCAGCCTTTAAAGTAGCAGCTATTTTTTTGTCGCTCGTGTAAAAATTTATTTCGTTCATTAAAACGTCACCCAGTAAACATTTAGCGTTTATCTGGAGGCGTTTCTCGTCAGAGATTGAATTTGCATTTTCTTTTGATATTGTCCTTAAGCAAATTCTATCATCTTCATTAATTTCAACATACATACCTAATACTTTTTTCGCCGTAATCTTTCTACCAGACTCGGTTAAAAAATATCCATAAAAAGTTCTTACTTCTTCTCCCTTTTTTATCTCCTTAATAGTTCGAAAAATAAAAGAGTCTTTTGTAAGGAGCCATTCCGCGTTTGGCGTAGGAGAGCTATTGTAAATAGCCGCGTTACCCAAAGGGATAACTGGAAAAGATGGAGAGTTGCCTGAACCGTCAGACCAATCAAACATATACTCTTCGACACTCCTTAATCCAAGAGCTTGACCAAAAGAAGCTGCAGTATTTAAATGCCCACTACCTATTTCAGGATCGCTTCGAAGAAAATTAAAAATCTTTTGCCCTTGGTAGTAAAAATCTATACTAACAAAAGGGACTTCTTCTAAGACTTCAAAAGCCTCCAAATCTTCTCTGCTAAATACCCCTCTTTCGTTATGGTTGTGGGGTAAAAAGTCTACCTTAATTTTTTCATTAGAATACCACCTCGGTAAACCGTTTCGAAAAAGAAAATTATCATCAACTTTTTTACCGCTATTACCTTCTTCGATTTTAAGAGAATTTTTAACTGTCTCTGTGCTTTTTTCCTTTTCTTTCTTCCGAGTACTTTGCTTCATACTTTTCCTTTACTGGGTCGAATCCGCCATTTTTTTCTGACCTTTTACTTGAAAGTTCTGCTGACTCATCCCACATTTCACCTATGGTTCTTTTCCCGTGATCTTTATTGTGAAATTGTTTTTTGTTGAATGGGTCTATCCTTGAGTCAAAACTAGTATTAGGTGCTGACCAAACCCTTCTCCATTCCGTGCCTTCATCGTCTATGTAAACGTGAGACTCCTTCATTGACTGAACAACTTCTATTACGATAGGGAGTTCTGGGTGTTGGAATTGATAGATCGGCATAAGAGTTTAAATTAACTCCAACAAGCTATCGACAGTCCTCTTGAAAGTAAACTCTTTTTGCAACTTTACCCCTTCCTCGTTAACTGAATTTTCTTGATATTTAGAGATTGCTAATTCACAAGCATTGATAAACTCATCTTCATCAAAGTCAAATATTTTGCCTTGATTAAAATCAGCACCCCTTTTGAAGAAAACGTTATCGTAGCTGTCTATTTTTTCAGAAGGTTTAATTAGTATGGAGTTTTTATCATTTGCCCAAGATTTGTATCCGTGAGCGTCCATTATAACTCCGTACTTTCCTAAAGCTACAGACTGAAATTCTGGTAAGCCCCAGCCTTCCCCTCCTGACACTCCTAATATAATATTCGCAGAATTTAAATACTCATTGTAAGTAAGATTCTTGGCCATAAATGGTAAGAAATTTACGTTAAAATAATGCTTGTCTTGTAAAATTTTAGCCAATAAAGCATTATTTGTATCAGCATTCATGAAGTGGTTATATATGGAGCAATGAAGGAAGTATCTTTTATCGTTCCCAAATCTTTTAACCCAAGCTCTTATCGCTTTCTCGTGCCTTTTTCTTCTTTCTAACTTTCCAGAAAGATTAAAGACGATCCTTCCGTCTTCATGAAATTTATCGTCAAGAATTTTGAAGTTATCTGAATCAAAAGCTAATGGAACATAGCTAGTTTCTACCCCTCTCTGTTTAAAAACGTCTACAGATTGATGTGATGTAAAAACCGTATTATTATTCTTAGCAATATTAAGCTCTGACTCTGTAGGCTCGTCTAATTCATAAAAAGTTAAAAGCGTTTGCTTTTTGCTTACAGATTCAAGCCCCCCGTTAAGATGCCATAATTTTAAAGAGGGGATATCCCTATCATGGACTTTATAGAAACAGTCTATGGATTTCTGAATCCATTCAAAAAATTCAGGATCATCTTTTTGGGCTGAAAGATCAGTCCCTGACCCGATAGGAAAAATGGGAACATTTACCTTTCTTCGGTAAAGCTCCCGTAATATGCCTATCGATGTTTGGCCAAAAGAGGTTGAATTTAAAGGTCCGTTATAACAAAAGTCCATAAACAGAAATTAATCTAGAATTTCGTTATCTGAATCTTCTTGGACGGTTGCTTCCTTTTTCATTTCTTCAGAACGATATACTCTGAAGTCGGGATGGTTATCTTTCTCTTTGTACTTATTAGAATAAATAACTACGTTTACTTTTTCCTTCCCGCCGTACTCGTCAGAAGGAATCTCTATTGTTCCGGAAAGATAAGTTTGAGAATTCCCTTTCTTTTTCCAAAGGGCTCCCATTTCTCTGTCTTTCCAGTTGCTTTTTTTGTCTTGGTTTTCACTCATAATGTGTTGAAGGGATTATTGGCTTTATCAAAAATTAAGGCAAGGTAATTCTTAATCTTTTTTTAGCAAAATGACTTTTCATTACCTCGATAAGGTTTAAAACTAGTGGGTCTATTCTTTGGTGTAGCTCGTACTCGTTAAGCTCATAAAAAGTCTCCATATTAATTAAAAAGTCTCTTTTACTCATCATCTTGGGCAAGTTCCTTTCCTCGTCTTCGTTAGCGGGTTGATTCGCCGCGATATGATGATTATTTTTAATTTTATATCTTTGGACGTGAACCAAAAAGCCGAGTAACTCCTCTTTAAGCCAGTGAACTTCGTCTTTCGAATACTCGTCATACCTAATATCCGTAATAATAACGCTCTCTTTAACGTTACCGTCTGGCCCCAATAGCTCTTTACTCAACTTGTCAATAAAATATCTACCGTTTGTCTCTTCCCTCTTTTTAGAGCCGTACTCAACAAGATAATCTCTAATAGAATTCTTCTCTTTTCTCGTGCAATTCGTGGGGTCTATACCATACTTTTCAAGACAATCTTCTCTGACCTCATGTTTCAAGATGTCCCCTAGAGAATATCTCCTTATGTTTACGTGCCTCTGGAGAATTTTACAGAAAGTATCTTTACCTGCTCCGGCAGCCCCAGAAACACCTAAGACTAATCTTCTATTCGCGTTTACAAATTGCATGTCAGAAATTAAATTTAAATGAAGTAAAATTTTATGTCAATTTTTATGTTTTTAAAATGTCATTATTTGTAAGAAAATCAAGTAAGTAATATAACATTTTTTATAAATAGTATTATCGAATGAGTCTCTTCTTTAGGAAATATACAAAGATACTCCCCCCTATAAAAAGGGGGGAAGTAGTAGAATGATGTTCTTCTTTGAGGCCCACTTTTGTTTTAATTGGTGGGGAACCCAATTAGACATACTACCGAAAATACGGAATCATCTCCCTTGTTACAGGGCAAGGAACGGTGCTAAAACCTTGTTACAATAACTCTCCCTAACTTAAGTCACACGCGGGGGTAATGCATCAGTAATTAACTGATCGTTTTTTTGAAGGGCGTATGTACCCTTAGCAGGAAATTCCTTTAGATGTAAGCTCCTACCGTGGCTTTTTAGGGCCGCTCTGACTCTTAAAGTCTCACTAAAGGCAAACTCCGTTGGTTTTCTCTCCACGAGCTTAAAAGTATTATCCTTTGAAACGGAACCTATTCCAGATAATAAAATTAGTCAACACTTTCTTCCGTTGGCGTAGATAAATGCCCCGCTATAAGAACTAAATTGTTTATATCTTTACCTGTAATATTACTTGAATCACAAGTATCAGTATCATCTTGAATAACTTCACAAAAATTATTTATTAATTCACCTATTGCTAAAGCTGTTTGTGGTTGTATTTCTACGTTTTGAGGAAAAGTGTTAAAAGGTTGTTTTAAAATCCAGTAAGTGGAATGCTCAAACTTTGTTTTACTAATTAGCTCTTTATTTTCCAAATCCTCCAAAGAGGCTAGTACTGTCGCCTTGTCCCTATCTTGATCTTCGGATAATAAAATTAACTTATTAAAATCAGTATTTAGCTCAAAACAATCGTTTTTTGAAAACCAATCAAATAACAAATTCGTGGCGGACAAAACGTTCATTCTACAAATTCGCTTGTTTTTTATAAATGTCAAAAAATATACCTTGACCTTAATTTTTAAAACAATTAGTTTAATTGGTTATGAGTAATGAGACATTTACAGTGGAAGAAAAACCTACAGTAGTCTTTTCTGGGTTTTGTAGCTTTAGCAAACAAGCAAAAAAGGTGGGACGTCCTAAAAAAAAGATTCATTGGCCTGAAGGGAAATTCACTTTTGAAGATATGCTAAAAGCAAATGAAAATTTATCAAAATCTTCTATCAGAAATAGTTTAATTGAAAAAATAAAAAACAAAACTTTAATGAAGGTGGGAAAAGTAAAAACCTCTTTCGGAAGGCCAAAAGATTTATACCAACGATCCGAATAGGCTCTCTTGGGAGCATTATGCAATTAAATTAGCTAAAGTTGCCTCAGAGAGAAGTGAAGACCCTTACGTTAAAGTCGGGGCCTGTGTTCTAAGGAACGATAACTCTGTAGCCTCATTAGGCTACAATGGAGCACCTCCTAAAGTTGATATAGATTGGTCAAATAGAGATGAAAGAAGAAAGAGAGTCATACATGCAGAGGCAAACGCTCTTAGATATGTTACTCCGGGAGAGTGTAGACTCTTAGCCTGTACGCTCCTTCCGTGTAACGCTTGTTTAAAATTGATAGCTTCACATGGAATAGAGTTAGTTCTTTATACTGATGAGTATGAAGAGGACTCTAGCTCATTAATTTTAGCTAAAGAATTTGGAATTAATTTAAAAAAAATAAATGTTTGAAATTTTTTTAATATCTTCGTCAGCTTTTTTAATTCTTGTAATTTGGTTCAAGAGCGAAGCGTTTCAAGAATATTGTAAGATTTTCTATGCTGATAAATTTTTTTTAATTCACGACTTTGAAGAGAAGCAAAAAAATGATTTAACTTTAGATTATCATTCTTATTTATTAAAAGATCACGATAGCTTTTTTATCAGATTAATAACTTGCCCAATTTGTTTTTCTGTCTGGATTACTCTTATCCTTTGCTTCTTTTTTGAAAACTTTATTGCATTTCCTATTTGTAATTCTATAGCCTTAATTACTTATTACATTTTCAATAAAATAGCAGAATAAAATGCACATAATAGAAACATTTTCATTAGCAACTGGTCTACAAATTGATAAGCCAGAAATATTAGAGCACTACTTTCCTTTAGGGTTAGATCAAAAATATATTACTATCCAACCTTTTGGAAAGTTTGACAGTAGAAAATACGATTACTGGAATGAGGTGATGCATTTGCTGTATCCAGTTCTTTCCGCTAACGACATTTACCTATTGCAAATAGGGGGCAAAAATGAACCAAGGCTAGATAATTGCGTTTATGTTAGTGGTCAAACCTCTTACAATCAAACAGCTTATTTAATAAGAAGGTCTGCCTTGCATTTAGGAGTGGATAGCTTTGCGATACATATAGCTTCAGGTTTAAATAAAAAAATAGTTGGATTATACTGCAATATGTATACTCAAAACTCCAGACCTTACTGGAGTAAAGACGAAGACGTTATACTTCTTGAGGCTGACAGAAAAGGAGATAAACCAACTTTTGCTTCTCAAGAGCACCCTAAGTCTATTAATACTATAACTCCAGAATCTATAGCTGGGTCAGTTTGCGAATTGTTAGGCTTAGATTTTTCACCGAAATTTAAAACGGTTTATATTGGGGAAAATTATCCCAACAAAACTTATGAAATGGTTCCAACTCATCCTGTAGATTTAAGAATTTTTAATTTAGACTCAGTAATCTTAAGGATGGACTTAATGTTTAACGAGGACATTCTTAAAGAGCAGCTAGAGCGTGGGCCTTGTTCCGTTCTAACCAATAAGCCTATAAAAATAGAACTTCTCAAAAAATACAAAAGCCGAATAAAAGAATTTGTTTATCTGATTGATGAAAATAGCAATGCGGATTATGTGAGATATTTAAGAAGTAATGGAATAGCTTACGCTTTGTATAGCTTTCTTCGTCCAGAAGAATTAGAACAATATAAATTAGATTATATTGATTACGGAAACATTATCCAAAGGCCCAAAAAACAAAGATCAGATACGGAAAAATTAAAAAATAAAAAGGATGAGGATTTATTTTACGTAAGCGGAAAGCACTACCTTTTGGGGGATTTGGCTTTCTGGAGGAAAGACCCAGACTTTAATTCTAAACCAATAAAAAATTCTAACTCTTTTATCCCTCAACCTATACCCGTTAACAATCCTTCCTTTTGGGATAATCTTGACTGCTATCATATTCTAGAAAAAGCTTGAGTCATTTTTTGATTTAGTATATAGACATATCTAATGTCCGTTAAGAAAGAAAAAGTGAAAACCATTAAAAGGGATGAGAATGGTCTAATTCAAGGAATAGACTACGTTTACAACGAAGACGGCTTAATTGACTGGAGGAAGATGGTTAAGCCTGAATACTTGGTTGCTAACAGACAAAAGACTCAAGAGACCGATGTAACAAAAATAGAAGATAAAAATTTATTAATTCTTCTTGGGGGAATCAAAGAACTTGCTCAAATTCGTGGATATTCACATGTAACTTATGATGTAGTGTCTCCAAGCGCAGACTACGTTGTAACAACTTGCACGATCACTTGGAAGCCCAATTACGAAACAGAGAATGAGCCAGTTATCTTCTCTGCTATTGGAGATGCGTCACCCTCCAACACTAATGATTTTGCTAGATTTTTCTTGGGTCCAATAGCTGAAAATAGAGCTTTCGTAAGGTGCGTAAGAAACTTTTTAAAAATAAACATCGTCGGACAAGAAGAAGTAAACACAAATAATGTATCAGATGTTTCTGGAGAACAAGTTGGGACAGTTTCTGGAGTAGGTCAAGTAGACGTAAAGAAGTGCCTAAAAGACCTTCTCTCTGAAAGGAAAATCCCCTTTGATAAAGTTAAAAATAAACTTATTAAAGATAATTATCCCAACGCGGAAGAAATAAATAGTGTTGATGGAATTTCCAAACTGAAAGCTTACGAACTTTTGAAATTTATTAAAAGTAAGACAAAGGGCGATTAAATTACTTCAAATACTCCTGTGGACACGGCATGTCCGCCAAAAGTGGAGAGCTTTATCGGTCTTTTAAAACCAACAAAAGGTTCTGTTGGTACTTCCACGGTTACATAATCTAAACCGTCATTCGATGAAGTCTCAGTTACGTTAGCTAAATAGTCGAATATGTGAACTGAAACAACGTTCTTTAAATTTTCCCCGCTTACGATAAAAGAACTACCCACTGCGCCTTGAGTTGGGTAAAATCCGCTAACCGTTGGCCTAAAGTCTAAAACCCCTTGAGAGACTTCATACTCTCTTACGAGATTTTCTCCTACATTTAAGCTTGTATTATCAGCTACAATTTTCCCGTTCACTTTATAGTCTTGACCCCCTTGAAAATTAAACTGAGCCTCACTTGAGGGTAGCGATAGATCAATAGCTGGTTGATAATCATAAGTTGCAAAGGAGGCTTTTACAGTTTTGTTAGCCGACGATACTCTTTCAACGCTTATATCTTTTACAGAATCTTTTACTTCAACGCTTGGGTTGATCGTCGTCGAGTAAGAATAACTAAAGGTGACAAGCTTTTCTTCTAAGACTTTTTCCGTCTTGTCAATTGTAATATCTTTAATTTTAGACAACTTTTTAGGCTTTATAATTTCAGTAGACCTATTTACTCGACCTTTAATTTTTTCGAAAAAAGTAAACTCTGCGTCCACTTTAATAAATGAGTAGGCTCTAGACGCAAAAGAGTAAGAGGATAAATACCCAGAGTTAATAGTTAGCCCACCTAAATTTACAGAAATTGGCGTTTCGCTTTTATGAGTAAAATCGTAAATAAAATCTTTGCCAGTTAAGTAGTAACTAAGCCCTAATTGCCCTCGGTAATTTGACGTAGGAACAAAACTATTAGGGACTTTTGATTCTTCTTCAAATGCAGCAGCTATATCTATACTCGTTGATAACCTAACGTTATCGCAGTATATTATTTCATTATTAATTTTTAAATTAATGTCTGAAAAATCTATATAGTTCATAACAAATTCCTGATAAAAATTACAACAATGTAGTGTAAATACAAGCGGAAAAAGGAAATGGCATCAATATACAACATTAGTAATTACAAGGCTACGGTAGATTATATAGAAAATGATATTGTAGTTAAAAATAACCGGTTTTTTTACGCTCAACAAGCAAACGGGCCGAGTTCTACAGCTTCAGAGCCGCAAGAGGGCTCTGCTTATTGGGAGGGTATATTAACTCTCCCTCCAGATTCAGAGCAAAGACCTTATTTTTTTTGGAAGCCCAGTTACTCTGTAAGTGTTTCTCATAAGCCTAAAGTCAAAACCATAAAATATGGCGACGGATATGAGCAAAGGATGAAGGATGGAATTAATAATAATTTATTACAATTTAGTTTAAAATTCCAGAACTTAGACGCCAAAAAAGCCACCGCTATTATTCATTTTCTGACTGCTAGAGCGGGAGTAGAATATTTTTACTTTAAACCACCCGCTCCATATTCGGTATATAAGAGATTTGTGTGTGATAATTTTTCTAGCGACAATACATTTGTAAATAATTTCAACGTTTCCGCTACATTTAGAGAGGTCTCACCATGAGTTCTACTAGTGATATTGAAAGTTCGTTAAAAAAAGTCACTAGCGAGGCCACCTCGCTTGAGCCCAATACTTTAATAACTTTTTTTGAAATTGATATATCGGATTTAATAACTAACACTTTAAGCGGGAACACTCTTGCTATTGCTGATGAAGTGTTAAGATTTCACAACTTACATATATTAGAAGGAAGAACATTATGGTATCAAAATAAGCAATATTATGGTGCTCCTATTATAGCTGAAGGTTTTGAATTAAACTCTTCTGGTGAACTTCCAAGGCCCAAATTATCAATTATGACTCATGAATCCATGAGTGACGAAAGCGTTGCTCAATTCGTTTCCCTAAAAAGAGCTTTTCTTCAATTAGATAATTTAGTTGGAGCAAAAGTAACAAGGATTAGAACTTTCGCAAAATTTTTAGACGCTAATAATAGTATTGACGGGATATCACTAGAGCCTGACGCACACGCAAGATTCCCGGAAGAGGTCTTTTTTATAAATTCAAAGACTGTAGAAGATAAAAAATCAATTCAATTTGAACTCGCTTCTGTTCTTGACGTTCAAAATTTTAAACTCCCCGGAAGAAGAGTTTTTGCAACGAGATGCCCTTGGGCTTATAGGGGTGAAGGATGCTGTTATGAATATAAGGCTAGTAATACGAACGATTTAAAGAATCAAAAAGATGTTTTTGGAGCAACTGAACATTTACCTAAATTTGCCCCTCCTATTGCTAATGATAAAAATGAATTAATTTCAAGTCAGGTAAGTAATTATAATTCAGACAATATAAAAAACCCTTTTGAGTGTGGTGCAGGAGACGCTCTTTGCCCTGTTGAGTGGAATAAGGTGTCTACTTATGCGAAAGGTAGAGTTGTGTTTTTGGAGAAAAATGGAGTTCGTTACTATTTTGTATCTAAAGGGAATACTCCGGTAGATGAAAGCACCGATGTTCCTTCAGGGTTTGCCCCACCCAATTCTTTATATTGGGAGCCTGATCAATGTTCAAAAACTATAGCCGCCTGTAAATTAAGATGGGGAAAAAATGGGTCAGCAAAAAATTGCACAGATAGTAACAATCCATGCACGAAAGGACACGCAAATGAGCTTTTGCCTTTTGGCGGGTTCCCCGGAACTAACACTAAAACTTCAATAACATGATCCTTTCTAAAGAAATAAAAAAGTATATTAAAAGGCACTCTTTAGAAGAATCGCCAAATGAGTGTTGTGGATTAATTATAGATAATGGAAATGAAAAGTTTGCTTTTAAATGTAAGAATATATCTTCAAAAAAAAATATAAGATTCAGGATAGACCCTTTAGATTATGTTAAAGGCACTGAGCTAGGAAATATTATAGCTTATTATCATTCTCATCCAGACAATAGACCTGAAAATAAACAATTTTCTAAAAGCGATATGTTAGTAAGCCGATCTCAAAGACTTCCATTATTAATGTATTACATTAAAGGCGACGAATTTTTTATTTACGATCACAAAAAATGACAAAAATAACTTTTCATGGGGAATTAGGAGAGGAGCTTGGGAAAACTCATACTCTTAAAGTGCGTAGCGTTCCTGAAGCGTTACATGCTATAGATATAATGAGCGACAGCAAGTTAAGAAAATTTTTTATAGATGAAAAGAATAGATATAAAAAATATCAAATTATAGTAAACGGTAAAGTGATTCCTTTTCCCGGAGTAAATAAGCTACAAAATAGTGAAGTATTATTACAAAATGAAAAATTGAAAACGGTAGAATTTGTTCCCGTTTTAGAGGGGAGTGGCATTTTTGATAGCGATTGGTTTATGATATTTATTGGTGTAATAGCTTTAGCTTATGCAGCCAATCCATTTAGTTATATGGCTGCGGTTTCCATGATTGTCGCTGGTATTTCAAATTTATTATCTAAGCCGCCCGACGCTCCAGAACAACAACAAATAGCTAACCCTAGCTCTGACCCAACTGAACTTGCGAATTCTTATCTATTTAGTGGTCCAGTAAACGTTTTAAATGAAGGCGGCCCAGTTCCTATAGGGTACGGGAGACTTCTCGTAGGCAGTCAAGTTGTTATGGCAACTTACGACGTAAAGAGAATCTTAACTAAAGACGCAGGAAGAAGAATTTAAATTATGAGCAGCAATTCCAATGTAACAAATGCGGGAACATCCTCTGAGCAAATTGAAATTTCTTTGACGGATGTAAACGCTATTCGTGGGACTAACGCTTTTGGGTATGAAAAAATAGATTTCACTAATCAGATAAAAATAGAGGGCGTTTTTTCTGGAATGCTAACCTCTACTGAGACGGGGTTTTATACAGCTAGAAATAACATAAAAGTTTTAGATGTAATTTCCGAAGGTGAAATCGAAGGTTTGGTAAGTGGAGAATATAATTTTGAAGGGACTCATGGATCAATAGGGTATGATAGCTATACCGTTGATCCAATTCAGCCATCCCACCCAGAAAGTTGGCTAAAAGCTATACATTTAAACGAAACTCCAGTAGTTGGAGAAGGAAATTTATATAATTATCAACAAGTTGCTGTAGCTCATACCAATGGTGAACCGGGAGGGTTAAATGTTTCTGATGACTTCCTAGCGATTAATTCAAGCGAAGGTGTTGAAAGAGCAAGAACTATAAATGAAAGGCTAAGAGGGCCAGACCCGACCAATGAAGACGAAGGATCAGACAACCCTTTCATATACCATCCAAAAGTTTACTATATAGCTAATCCTGAAATAGATAAAATAAAAATAAATATTAAAATACCGAGTTTAAAATATGTGAAACTTGGCTCAGAATTTACTAATGATGAACAGGGCGTCGGAACTGGAACTCAGTTAACTTTTAAATTTAGATATAGGGCAAAATACTCTAACGGAACATCTAGCGTTTGGCTTCCTGACGCTGTTAACGGAGCTTCAGAAACCGTTTCGGGATTAATGTCTAATGCTTATCTTCATCCGGTTACGATATCTGTTAATAGCTCATATATAACTGATAACCTAGTGGGCTGGGAAATAGAAGTTACTCGTGTCACTCTTGAGTCTATGGAGGGCCACATTTCTAATCAATCTTATGTTGATAATATTGTAGAGGTTTTCTCTTCTACTTTTTCTTTTCCAAATACATCTATGGTATCAATGGAGTTTGATGCAGAATATTTTTCTCAAATTCCGACAAGAGCTTATGACGTAAGACTGCTAAAAGTTAAAGTCCCTGTGGGGTATGACCCAATATTAAAAAGTTATCCAGCTAATTGGGATGGAAAATGGCAAGGTGAAGAAACGAATACTCAAAAACGTTGGACAGATAATCCAGCTTGGATTTTTTATGATCTTCTAACAAATAAAAGGTATGGTCTTGGAAAATTTGTAAATGAATTAACAATAGATAAGTGGACTTTATATAAAATTGCACAATATTGCGACCAATTAGTTGATGACGGTAATGATGGTCTAGAACCAAGATTTTCTTGTAATGTCTTAATAAACTCTAGAGAAGAAGCTGAAAAAGTATTAAGAGATTTTGCAAGTATTTTTAGGTCCATGATTTATTTTGGATTAGGTAACGTACATGCCGTACAAGATTGTCCTAAAGAACCCCTCACTCAATTCGTTAATGGTAATGTTGAAGAGGGTAATTTTACTTATTCCTCTAGTTCTAAAAATGCCAGAACAACAGTCGTTTCTGTTAGATACAATGATAAACATAATTTTTATAAACCGGCAATCGAGTTTGTAGAAGATGCACAAGCTATTAAAAAGTATGGGTATCAGGAAAAAGAAATTACAGCGTTTGGGTGTACCAGTAAAGGTCAAGCTATCAGACTAGCTAGATGGATACTGTATACTGAATCTTACGAAACTGAAATGGTTAACTTTAACTGTGGGTTAGAAGGAGCTATTTTGCGCCCCGGAGATTTAGTAAAGGTTATAGACGAAAACAGAAGTGATGATAAATATTCTGGTCGTATAATTGATGTTACAACTACTGGAATTTATTTAGATAAAAATTTATCACTTGATAATAAAAATTATTTATTAACCGTTAATACCCCAACTTATTTTTATGATACTTCCATTACTGAGTTAACTCACGCTTCGCAAATTAACGAAATAAGAAGGTCTCAAATACAAACTTATGAATTTAATCCAAATATCTCCGACATAAAGATTTCTCATGAGCCATTAGTCAGCGGGGTTAGTGGAGATGCCAATCCCATTTTAGGAACCAAGATAGATTTTCATCCTAATATTTGGAATCAAACATTTAACGATATTCATTACAATCTTCGAGACGCGGATTTAACTTGGTCTATACAAGACACATCTTATTCAGAAAATTATTATAATGTTATTTCAGTAAAAGAAAAAAATAACTTTATATATTCCGTAGAAGGATTAGAGCATAATAAAGAAAAGTATCTTGCTATAGAATCAGGCATCACCTTTACTCCTGCCGACCCATTTGATCCAGCTTCAACTGCCGCGCCCCCAAATCCTTCTGATCTTGATTTACAATTAGAAATAGCTAAAGACTCATCAGGAGGTAACACTAACACAAAACTGATTAAGTATACGATCACTAAGCCAAGCTCTCTTGGAACTACGAATGGTTACTTGGTTTATATTAAAGAGGGCAGCGATTGGGATGACTCAGATATGCAAAAAGACGCTAATGGCGTAGCAACCTCTGTCCCAAAAGACGATTTTTTAAATGGCTCTTTATCAGTGACCATAAATCCCGGACAAACTTTATCAAGTTTTTATTTTCCTAGATATAATAATACAACGTATTATTTTAGAATTTTCTCTCAAAATAGTATTGGCATTTTATCTACCGGATATCAACCTTCCTCCGCTGACCATAGCATTTTAGTCCAAAGTCATTACCCAATTAGAGACGTAAAAGTTCATTCGTTAAGAATGGCTGGTGATACATCAGCCAATCCTGCCGGACATAAAAGTGGATGGGGTCTTGCGACAGGTAGTGATTTTACATTTACTTGGGATATATCTTTTGCGAATTCTTATATAACTAATTACCCCTTAGAATACAAAGTATACATTACCAAAACGTCCGGCATAGGTGCTGGTCCAGTTGTTAATTCTTCAACATCTATAAAGGACGCAATATCTTCAGATAATAATTACATATTCACTTTCGAAGAAAATAGCAGTTCGACTTTGTCCGGTGCTCCCTTTAGGACATTTGATATCATTGTAGAGGCTATAGAAATTGGAGGAACAAACACGTCCTCCAATAATTTTACAAATTCAAATGGCTTTGATATTTACTACGTAAATAATCCAATACCTAAAGATTATAACTTAACCCCAAGAAGTGTAGATCGTAGTCGTCCGGGCCAAATTGCCGCCGGAGAAATGATGTCCACCGAACAATACGTCACCTCTGACGGTCATTTAGAGTTAAGAATAAGGCAGTCTGTTTATAACGATTTGGCTGGAGGCTACATGTACCTCTCTGCACAGCCTTTCGATAATACTGACTTTGACCTATACGGGAAACCCGATAACGCAACTAGAATCAGCGAATTAACCGCAGAGCAATTAAATTTTTCAGGACAATTTCAGATTTTAGAATGCCCCTTTGATTTTACTAGCGATACATTTTCGGCTGGTACGGCAACAGTTAAACCGGGAAACATTCTCGGAGCAGCATTTAACTTTAATTATACTCAGACTTATTACATGGCGGTTAAGTTAATTGACAGTTTTGATAAAGCTAGAAGAGATGCAGCCACTGAAAACTGGGATAAAGACGTTCCTATAGGTTTTGCTAGATACAGTACTGTAGATGGTACTGACGGAACATCAAGAGACGTTAACGGTATACCTTGCGCTCTTTGTTCCGGAGATCAAGCTGTCCCGGTTTATCCTTATCAATATGCTAGTGCTAATTCAGATAACCCGTTCTTTGCGTGGATTCGTTTAAACGTAAATGGCCAATGGGAAGGGAACGGGGTAGCTGCGGTTAAAATGCTAACGAGAGGTGACGTTGATACCCATTATGGATATAGAGGTTTTTATGATTTTGAATGTGATACAATTTCAATTAACGAGCCCGGAATAGGCTACAAGCCAAATCATATTGACTCTCTTTCAGCTTGTAGATTTACTCAGGGTAAAATCATAAATTACGGTACTCCCGCTCAATATCCAGATAATAATAGTTTTGGTTTAGAAAGTCTTGTATATAACACAAGCACAAATCATTATGTTACGGGTTTAAAAATTGGTGTTCCAACAGCCCAAACTTACGCTGACGAATCTATCCCCTCTATTAACGCTCTAGGAGAGCCTATAGCAAATAGGTCAAGACCCTTGAAGGGATTCAGAAGGTTCAGGGTATACTTTGATACAAACCGTTTACCTCCCCCCCTTGAATCTAACGGATTGGCTCCTTATTCAATCGTTGGGCAAAACGCTTGGAATGGCGCATATGAATATTATGACCCCTCTGATCCAGATAACATTTTAGCAGCAAGTGAAGGGGTTGATGATCAATCTTTTGGTCCAGTTATTCGAAGCTGGTTAAATAAAGATGTTCATTTTGAAAATGTTCCGGGTTTATGGAACCATCATCCTGCGGGATTTGGAGCAGGTTATGGAGGGTTAAAGAAGACTAGATATTATTTTGATGTACATTTAGGTAGAATGATTGATGGTAGCTATTTAAATGAAGCGATGTTTGGTGTATTATCTGCTAACGATTACAGTATTTTAGCTCAATTTGCTGAGCATAGATCGAGTGCAGCTACCGACCTAACTATAGCTCAGTATGACCCAAATACTTTTGTAACTGAAAACTTATGATCGATAAAGATTCAAATAATATTTTGACAGTCATTTTGAAAGATGACTCTCACATGTCTTTCGCTTTTCCTTCAGCTAAGTCTAAGGAAGAAGCTTTTAGGGAGGCTTTAATATTTGAATCTATAAATGAGGATGATGTAAAAGAATATCACTATTCTGTTTCTTCTGATAAAACTTTAGAGTCTTTTAATTATTTTGATTCTTTAAAAAACGAAATAGATGAAAAAGCTCAAGCTATAGATTTTAAATGCGATGAATCCAGAAAAGAAAGGGAGCTTCTTTTTAAAAAATTAGACATGGAGTTTATGAAGTCTTTGGAGGGTGACTGTATCGAATGTAAAAATCATATAGTTCAAATTAAAAATTATATGAGAGACATGCCAGACTTAATGAAGGAAGAGTTCGAAGGTTACGATAATATAAAAGATATAATATTTTTTAATCCTTTTAATAATATATTTAAAATAGCAATTATAGACTTTGGAGGAGGTTATCTTACGCCCCCTCAAATTACCATAGACCCCCCAAACGGAAATAAGACGGGGTTTCAGTTAGAGGCCACAGCCTCTATTAAAGATGGAAGTATTTTTGAAATAAATGTGACAAAAGTAGGTAGCGGATACATAGATATGCCTAAAGTTAGGATAACCCCTCCAGATGAAGAAAATGGAGGTCAAGCGATTGCTATTGCTCTTTTGCCAGAAAATGATATATATATGGAGTAAGCTATGCTAGAAAAACACACAGGAACTATACTAAAGGGTACAAATAAATTAATTACCTCCTCTCTTTCTGAGGTTTCATCTTTAAGAGAAGATAGTTTTGTGGTGATCGATGACCAAACTAATTTTTACAAAATAATTGGGAAAGAAAAAAGTTTATATATTAAAGATGCTATTGTAGAAGATCAAGATAAGCTCATTTTGACTGGTGATGATAGATATAAATTTTGCCTAAATGATTTAATAACCTTTACTCACAAGCAGTATTACATTTCTTCCGTTTCCGTTGACCCAGATAACCGTGGAGCTTCCCATAAGGTCGATGATACTTTTAATTTAAAATTTACTGAAGGAATTTTATCAAGCTGCGGAACTCCTTCTGTAAATTCTTATGATGGCTCAGAAAATTATCCTGAATTAAAAATTTCTGAAGTAGACGAAAGTGGAAAAATTTTGTCTTTAGAAATTGTTTCTGCGGGAAAATATAATTCAAAACCTGATTCTAGGGTTGATTTTGACTTTGGGTTATCTCTAAATTTAGAGTTTAAAACTATCGAAAAAAGAGCTATGGAGGAAAGGGTTGTAAAATCTATAGTTAACAAAGGTCATGATACAATTATTACATTAGACCATCCTTTACCTCAAAATTTTGTTATGGGAAAAGCTTCTGTTAACAAGTGGGAACTCTTATTGAATATTAATTATTGTGGTGAAGATAATCTAAACTGCGCCTTTACAGTTTGTAAAGATTTTACCCCAAACTGCAATCTTCCGTTAATGCATGTTGGGGCAGTAACTAATGAGTCTGCCTATAATGAAGCTATGTCTATTTTAGATGCTAGAGTGAAAGCTCTAGAAGATAAATGGAAGATTGACTAAGCGTTCTTTCTTTGAAAGCTTCCTAAAACTCCACCCTGTCTTGTTTGTTCAATTATAGTTTTAACAACTACATCCTTAATAACTTCACCTAAGTTGTTGCCTTCTTCTCTATTATTATCGTACTGAGTTTCAGTATTTACTGAGCCTTCTCCGTCGCTGCTCATATTAACAGTAACGTTGATGTTATTTGAAATTTCTTGAGAACCACCACCGACAAAACTTTGAGGGCTAGAGTTTTCACTTACGTATCCTCCCTTTTCAAATCTTGGTAATGAACCTTCATTTAATTTATCGAAAAACGCCTTTCCATGTCTAGATACAGCTTGTTTAGATATTACGTATTCTCCACCCATTAACAATGCTGGAACGTTATCTGGAGATAAGCCCCCCTGAGCCATTCTACTGACTTGCCCACCAAACCTACCTCCACCACCAGCAAACCAACCGCCCACTTTACCTGCGCCCCACTTCATTCCGCTACCAATGCCGCTAGTTACCCTTCCGGGAATACCCATTATTCCTTTTCCTAGTCTGTATCCATAATTTTGTTTTATGTTCCCGCTAAATAATTGGTTACCTTCCGCTAGTCCCATCGTTAACGCTATTGCCGCAGAAGTGTAAGCTTTTTTACGTCTGGCCTTTTTAGACTTTTTCCATTCTTCGATTTGTGTTAAATAATTTTCTTGCTGCTGTCTTACTGATTTTTCGTAATCGTATAGTCCGGCTTGTTTTCTTATTCTAAATTCGTTTTGTGGATTATTTTCATCTATTAAAGAGAATCTACTTAACCTTCTATCTATTTCAAATTTGCTCCCCTTTGCTGTCGCATAATTATTATCATCATAAATAAATGCATTTCTTAATATTGATCTTGTAGAACGGTTCCCAGTATTCGTCATGGAAGTTAGCCCAGCTTGAGGGTCAGGACTTTTTCCGGCACTTTGTTTTAAAAGCGTATCTCTTGCTTTTTCTAGAACCATTTGCCCTCTAGCGGCTCTCAGAATTCCGTGATTATTTAACTTGTCAAGAAAGTCCATTCCATATTTTTGTACGGAAGATTTTTTAATTACGTATTCCCCTCTAGTTAACATGGCTGGGACATCATCTCTCACGCCAGAGCCGCCTACGACAGGACCACCAGAAGCATACCTACCTATACGACCTCTTCCTACACTACCGCCCTTTGCTCCTTGCGGAGCTTGTAATCCTGCGGGAGCAAAAATAAATTTATCAACAGCCATTTGAATTAAAGTTTTGGTAATCATGTTACCAATTTCATCAAATAAATCCTTAAACCCTTCTCTTAACTTTTTGGTTCCGTCAAGGGCGTTATAAAAAACGTCGGCTAATCCAGTTCTAAGTTTTTGAGTTACTCCCCTTCCCAGCTTGTCAAGTTCTCGGTAAAAGTCTTGAGGGGTTTTAGTTAATTCTGATCTCATTGAACGTATGAAATCTTTCATTCCATACTTCTTAAATTTAATATTATTTTCTGTAAGTGCGTCTGCAGCAGCACTGATTGATTCTCCGAAGGCGTAAGTTTCTCTTCTTATAACTTCAAAAGAAGCTTGTAAATTGGCAGTTTGCTGCTCTTCTCCTAGCTCTTGAGCCTTGTCTCTCTGTTCAGCAACATAGCCGGGAGTTACTTTACTAAGGTCTAACTGTTGGTATTGCCTCATTGCTTTTAGCGAGGGATCATTAGCCAAATTTTGTCGGTATAAAGCCATCTGATCTCCAGTGGGAGTTTTTATACCAGAAATTTGATTTTTTATTTTTTGATTTTCAGCACCCCAAGCATTTTTTCTTTTCATGTATTCGTCATATGTTTCTCCCGGAACATGAATTGGTGTTCCTGTAGCTGGATCAATTTTTGTTGTAGCGGGTCTTTGTCGCCCCGGACCCCACTTTAATCTTTCGTCCAGCTTTGCTTGTAACTCTTCTTTTTTGGTAACGTTTTCGATGGTTCCGTAATCTTCAATACCGGCCATTTTCGCTAACGCTTTCTCTCTGGCCACTTTATTTCCTTGAAGCCACGCTTGGTATTGCTCGTTAGATTTTCCTCTAAAAGATAATGCTCCTAAGCCTAATTGAGTTGGGGTAACGTTTCCACTTAGTCTTTGTGCTAATGCACCAGCCCCTTGATTAACTTGAAGTGCGTCTGTTACAGCGTCAAGACCTGATATTAACCTTTCGTTTGAGCTTATTACATTTTGCGCTCCTACAATTTCCTTTTTTAAAGTTTCTATTAATGCTGGAGTATTTGGGTCCATAGGTTCTCCCTCCCACCCCTTATTAATAAATTCAATTCTTTGCAAATTTTCTGAAATTTTCTTATTAGCTTCTGATATTGTTGAGCCATAAACTGACATTTGCTCTTGTAAAATTTTTAAGACTGCCCCGGTTTCTTTTCCTCCGTGAGATATAGCAAAATCAGAGCCCATAACTCCACTTAAACGCTCTTTAATTGGAGATAGGGCATTCGCTGTACTTGCTCCCCCTAATCCTCCCGCAGTACCACTCATAAATGGAGTTAAATTAAATTGACCACCCATTAATAATGATCTGCTTATATTTCTATAAGGAACTTTTCCAGTTTGCGGAGTTAATCCAATCTCAGCCAAAGCTCGATCTCTTTCTGATTGTTGCTTTGCTTTTCTTCTATATTCTTCTTGTATTACGCTTTTTTCTTTTTTCCATTGTGCTTTTATTTCTGCGGCGGTAGGAACATTTTCCAAAGCTTTTTTAGCTTTTTCTAATCTCTCTTTAGCCACTTTAAGCTGTTCATCTAATGTTTCTTTTTCCTTCTGAGTCGCGTTAACCTTTGCTTTTTCTATATCAAGTACCTTTCGCGCTTCAACTTGAGCTTGTTTTTCTAACTTTTCACGTTCTGCCAATTTTGCCAAACTTTGCGTTTGGGCAACTTGAAGTAAACCTCCACCTCCACCCTGAGCGTCAGACTTAAACGGACTAGCAATATTAATGGCTTTTCCTGCATCATCTTTCGGCATTGTGAACATTCCTGCTAAATTTCGACCAACCACGTCTGGCCTTCTATCTGCGTTGGGGGGGAATTGATTTTGCGTATACCCCTTTAAATAGTGTGGGTTTCGGTATGATAAGGCATCTTGACCCAAGCTGGGGAACCTAGCTTTTAATTCTCTGTGGACCGATCCCCCCATGTGTGAAGCCCCTCTCGCACCTCTATCAAATAGGCCCATCGCTTTAGCGGCAGCATTTTGACTAAGTCCGCTGTTTTTCATCAGGTCAGGATGCCCTAGGAGTTCAAACCGGTTCTTGAAGTTGGCATCTCCATATGCCTTTCTTACTGCATCTATTGTATTAGCAAATTCCCCAAATGCGTCCCAATTAATTTGTTCAACACTTTTTACTTTTCCACCGCTCACACCGGGACCAGCGTCTACCATAAAAGCTTTGCTCCAGAGCCGTGCCAGTTTACCATCACCAGTTCCGGCTTTCCCCTCCGCGTGTTTATCAATTATCTGAGCGAATTTAAGTCCAAGATCATTGTCATAAAATGCTTTTAACGCGTTGTTGAAATGGTCATTGCCTCCTCTTCCTTCTGCATTTAATTGACTTTGCCAAAAATTTCCGGTCATAAAATTAAACCCTTTAGATAAAGCTTTGGTTCCTTTTGCACCGGCATTTCCCGGCTTCCAGTTACCCTTGCTAAGCTCTACCATTCCTTCCCACAGGTCACCTTGAGTGAACAACGATAGCTGCGAATCTGTTAGTTCTTGTCTATTCGAGCCAAATTGACCAAATATTGCCTTAACGTGCGCTTTTTTGGCGGCGGCCACTTTTTTCGGGTCGTAGTCAGTTTTGTCAAGATCAGCTTGGGCCTTTGCCGCTGCGGTTTTCGCAGTAGTCAGTTTGTTGGCTTGTGCTTGTTGGAGCCCTGATATTCTATTTTCCTCCGCTTTCTCAGCCCTAAAGACTTTATCTTTTTGAGCTATTTGTCTTTGTGCTTCTAGAAGTTGAGCTATTAAATCTAATTTAACGCCCTCAAATCTTGCGTGTTCTCCGACCTCTGTCGTAGTCCCTTCTACAGCTTCAACAATTCTTACTTCTTGAAGAGCTTCTTTAAAGGCTCTTTTATTTTTATCTTCAAATTGCTGCATCTCAAACGAATTTAACCTATTCAGCATTGCAATTCCGTCTTTAATGCCTTTTATATTTCCGGCCATATCTTCTACTTCTAACTCTGCCGCAATTTGTTCTCTGGCTATTTGATTTACCGATGTGCCTCCTAAAAGCTTTCCAGCATCAGCACCGGGACCACCCCCGACTGAACGCATTAATTCACTTAATGATCCAAGGTCTTGATTTATTAAAGCCGCCCTTCCTTGAACGGCATTTTGAATGAATGGAGCCATCATTGAGCCCTC